>Ga0066256_1000588_pt1 | contig 85817 bp, 74 predicted proteins | sample ThiBio_1000_biof_FD_87107 | JGI IMG/M metagenome (GOLD analysis project Ga0066256, IMG submission 87107) | Wastewater bioreactor microbial communities from Cape Town, South Africa - Thiocy_expt_1000_biof (version 2) | ecosystem: Engineered > Bioreactor > Thiocyanate-remediating >... | reverse complement strand
TTCCGCCGGACATTCTCAAACGGATCGGCGAGCCTTATCTGACGCGGCGGCGCTCGGGCGACCCGCAGGGCGAACGCGGCGGGCTCGGCCTCGGCGTCTTCATCGCACGCACCCTGCTGGAGCGAACCGGCGCCAAGGTCTCGTTCACCAACAGGATTTTCCCCGATCACGGCGCCGTGGTGACGATCGTCTGGCCGCGCGACAGCTTCGAGACCCTGGACGTTCCCGCAACCGCGCTGCAGTAGCCACGCCCGGCTGCGACGATTTGCAGCCTGCCGTCCGGCATTCTGACGGTATCCCAGCCTTGGCATCGCCCGAATGTCACGCCATATCTGAAGGATCGCAGGAGGAGGCCTGAAACGTGACCGCAACCGCCGATTTGACCGAGATTCCCGACCGATCCTTGCTGATTGTCGAGGATGACAAGGCATTTCTTGACCGGCTGGCGCGCGCCATGGAGACCCGCGGGTTCACGGTGAGCACCTGCGACAATGTGTCCGACGGACTGCATCACATCGATAAGACGCCGCCGGCCTTCGCCGTCGTGGACTTGCGACTCGGCGACGGCAACGGTCTGGACGTGGTGTCGGCGTTGAAGCGCCAGCGTCCTGACGCACGCGCCATCGTGCTGACCGGCTATGGCAACATCGCCACCGCCGTCACTGCGGTGAAGATGGGTGCCATCGACTATCTATCGAAACCCGCCGATGCCGACGACGTGGTCGCCGCGCTGCTGGCGAGTTCGACCGACAAGTCGCAGCTTCCTCAGAATCCCATGTCCGCTGACCGCGTGCGCTGGGAACACATCCAGCGCATTTACGAGATGTGTAACCGCAACGTGTCGGAAACGGCGCGCCGCCTGAACATGCACCGGCGCACCCTGCAGCGCATTCTGGCCAAGCGCGCGCCGCGCTGACGGCGGGCGCTGGAACCCTTCCGGGTGGGACTGCGTTGTCTGCGCATGACCACAGGAAGGGCGGCGGCATCGCCGGAACATCATGCGCAAGGCACGACATATCGACATCGCCTCCCGTCTCGAAGTCACCAAACAGTTCGGTCTTGTCGAGGATTACCGGATTGACTGGCCTTCAGGCCCGTCGCTCCGCCCGCCGCGCGTGACCGTTCGCAGGCGTGAAGCCTATCCCGTGACCCTGACCCGCAGTTACGTCACCAGCCTGCTCGATCCGTTCGTTCCGTCGCGCGACATTGTCGTGAAATAGCGACCGCCGCTTGAGTTGCACACAGGAGGCAACATCATGGGCACCGCCATCTGGGACATCATCCGTCAGGCGACACATGCGTCTCATCGACGTCTCGACGATGCGCTGTCCCGGCTGAACCTTGCGATTCCCCTTTATTACGAGAGCTTTCTGCGCAGCCAGGCCGAGGCGCTGTTTCCCATCGAAGCCGCGCTGGATCGTGATGGCGTCGAACGCATCATTCCCGACTGGCGAGCCCGCGCGCGAACCGCAGCACTCACGCACGATTTGAAAACCTTAGGCATTGCCTGCGATCCGCTGCCGATGCCCTATTTCAGGTCCGCCGCTGAAATACTCGGCGCGGTCTATGTGCTCGAAGCATCACGTATGGGCGAGCGCGTGATGCTGGCGCGTCTGGCCGAAGATCCCGATTCCTCCGCGATGAATGCAACCGCGTATCTGCGCCATGGATTCGGAAAACGCTTCTGGCCAAGCTTCCTTGCGCTGCTTGAAAATCATCCCGAGGCGCAGGCTGACCCCGCAGGCGTCGTGCATGGCGCGGACATCGCGTTCGCGATGTTCGAAGATACGCTGCTGCCGGTGACGCAGATCGCGCCGGCGTCTTTCACGCAGGTCAGCGCTTAATCCGCATCGAAGCTTTCATAGCCTTGCGGATCGCTCAGGCGGCCGATGCGTTGTGCCGCCAGCAAGCCGAAACTGATCAGCATCGATTTGCGCGTTGCCGCCGGCAGGCGATGTTCCGGCGCGTTACAGTGCAGATGCGCGCCATAAGCATCGGCGACGATCAGTCCCGTATCCACCGGAAAAATCTCGCACGGCAGATCCTGCGTGAAGGCAAAGAACAACCGGTCGCAATGCATCCGGTAGTCCTGCCATTTTTGATCGGCGCGCAGATCGTCGACCGACGACTTGATCTCAACGATCCAGATGTCGCCGCGTGCATTCATCGCGACCAAGTCGGCGCGGCGGCCGGACGGCAGCGTCAATTCACTGACACAGGAAAATCCCAAGGATCTCAACAATCTGGACGTGCCGCGAGCGATCGCGAGCGCTGTGTCGGACTGGCGGCGATCCGGTGGCAAACCGGGCTCCATATGGCGAAACGGTGAATTCATGATTCCGACAAGGTAGCAGAAAAGCGAAAGCCCCTCAGCCCCAAAACGGTACGGACGCCGACACAATTCGGACCCCGAGGCGACGCGAAGCAGCGGAACCATCACGCTGTCGTGAACCGACGCGACGCATCACCGGAGGGGAATAATGACATCACGCATCACCAGTGGATTCAAACACGGCGTCTGCGCATTCGTGCTGGCCGCCGTCAGCCTGCCGCTCGGCGCGGCGCTCTCGCAAGCCATGGCCAGGCCGACCGTCGAGGTCGCCTTCGTGCTCGACACCACGGGATCGATGGGCGGATTGCTCGACGGCGCCAAGCGCAAGATCTGGTCGATCGCCACCAGCGTGGTCGATGCCAATCCGGATGCCGACATCCGTCTCGGCCTCGTTGCCTATCGCGATATCGGCGATGAGTACGTCACCAGGACCTTCGATCTCACCAGCGATATTCAGGATATCTACGGCAACCTGCTGGACCTGAAGGCACGCGGCGGCGGCGACTGGCCGGAGAGCATCAACGAGGCGCTCGATGTCGCGGTCAACAAACTCCACTGGACTGAAGGCAAGGATGCACACCGCATCGTGTTTCTGGTCGGAGATGCGCCGCCGCACATGGACTACGCGCAGGACACCAAATATCCGAAGACGCTGGCGGTCGCGAAGCAGCGCGACATCGTTGTCAATGCCGTGCTCGCCGGCGGCGCGCGCGACACCGAACGGGTCTGGAAAGACATCGCGCAGCTCGGCGATGGCCGCTTCATTCCGATTCCGCAGGACGGCGGCGATCTCGTGGTAATCGAGACCCCTTATGACGACGACATCATCATCCTGCAGAAGGAAATCAACGGCACCGTCATTCCCTACGGTCCGCAGCGATTGCAAAAACGTGTCGAGGAAAAAACGCGGCAACTATCGCAGGTCGCCGCCGCAGCGCCTGCATCGGCGTCCGACATGGCGAGCTATCTCAACAAGCGCTCCAGGATTTCATCCGAAGCGGTAACCGGCGACGGCGATCTCGTCAGCGCGGTTGCATCGGGGCGCACGACAGTCGCAGGCGTGAAGGACGACGAACTGCCGGATGCGCTGCGCAAGCTTTCGCCGGATCAGCGCGCCGCAGAGGTCGAAAAGCAGACACAGGCGCGCAAGAACCTCAATGAGAAGCTCGCGGCATTGGTGCGCAAACGCGACGCATTTGTCGCCGAAAAGAAACGCACCGCCGCGCCCGGCAAGGCGTCGTCATTCGATCGCGCGGTAGAGGAGACGCTCAAGGTCCAGATCAAAAAGTAACGCTTCATCAATCATAACCGCCGCGCCATCGATAGCCGGCCCGGCCGATCCGGGCCGGCTTTTCAATGCCGTTGAACGCGCTGCAGGTCCGCCAATTCGGCCCGCGAACTCGGAGTGCGGGCGCATTGTCAACAATATGTATCCGAGCATTTACGCCCGATTCACGCATTCCGCGAGTTTCGCAGCGCGCGCGGGGGAAATTCTCCCCCTCTTAATCACATCGCGGCAAGGTTTGCCCTGTGCGTGTCGGCCGAGAACGATCGGCGCGTGTCACGGGAACTGGGAATCGGAAGGCAACAGCGAACTTTCGTCAAAGAATGACGACGGAGCCGATAGCATCCAATGAAGCTACTTTCTAAATCCGCGAATTTCCCGTTGCTGCGGCTGGTTGCGCCTCTCATCGCCATTGTCCTGCTTCAGGCCTGCCTGGCCGGACTGAGCCTCAATATCCTGTCCTCGGTGCGCGCCTATGTCGGCGGCGAAAGCCTGTGGTCGAAGGGCCAGAAGGATGCCATCCACTATCTCTCCCTGTATGGCGAAACCGGTGACGACACGCTCTACCGGAAATACGAGCAGGCCATCGCGGTCCCGCTCGGTGATCGCGCCGCCCGGATCGCGCTGGAAACCAATCCGCCGGACTACGAAGCGGCCCGGGCCGGATTCCGACAAGGCGGCATTCATCCCGACGATATCGACAGCCTGATCTGGCTCTACCGCTATTTCAGCGAGCTGCCTGCTCTCAAGACGGCGCTAACGCACTGGATCAAAACCGATCCTCTGCTGGACGACCTCGCCGCGCTCGGAAAGGAAATCCAGAGCGAGCAGACAGGCAAAGTATTTTCCACCGCGCAAAACGCCTCGCTACGCGAACGCATCGACCATTTCAATGTTCGCTTCGCGCCCGAAGCCATGGCTTTCAGCGCAGCGCTCGGCAATGGCTCGCGGCATGTCAAGCTGGTGCTCCCCATCGCGAATCTGTTTACGGCAGCGTTGCTAGGGGTGGCGCTGATCCTGCTGGCCCGCCATTTCCTTGCCCAACGGCATCGGCTCGTTCGGGCGCTGCGCTCCGGGAGGGAGCGCGCGCAGACCACGCTGGCCTCGATCGGCGATGCGGTCGTCCCGGCCAACAAGGAAGGGCTGGTGGATTACATGAATCCCGCGGCCGAGAAATTGATCGCATGCCGCCTGCATGACGCGCGCGGACGGCCGCTCGCTTCGCTGTTCGAGATTCTGGATGAAGACACCGGGCATCCGGTCGAGGGGCAGATTCCGCGCATCCTGCAAGGCGAGCATCTGCCTGCCCCCACCCGCCCGCATCTGCTCCAGCGCCATGACTCCACCTCGGTGCCGGTCTCCATCGTGGGAGCGCCGCTTCACAAGGAAGGCGCGCTTGCCGGCGCGGTGGTCGTGCTGCACCATATGACCCGCGAGAAGAAATACATCGCCCGCCTGTCATGGCAGGCCTCGCATGACAGCCTGACCAAGCTCGCCAACCGCCGCGAGTTCGAGCACAGGCTGGAGCGCGCGTTGCATCAACTCGGCACCGGTCAGGATAAGTCGCACGGCCTAATGTATGTGGATCTCGACCAGTTCAAGATCATCAACGACACCTGCGGCCACGCCGCCGGCGACAAGCTGCTGTGCGAAGTGGCTTTGGCACTTCAGCGGCATATCCGCAACGAGGATCTGCTCGCGCGCCTCGGCGGCGATGAATTCGCCATCCTGCTGGAAAACGGCGATCTCGATCAGGCCGCCATTCTTGCGGAGCGGCTGCGGCAGACCGTGGAAGACATGAACTTTGTCTGGGATGGCCGGACCTTTACAGTCACCGCAAGCATCGGCCTCGTGCAGATGAAGCGGGAGCATGCCACCCAGGACGAGATCCTGCGCACCGCGGATCTCGCCTGTTACATGGCCAAGGAAAAGGGCCGCAACCGCGTCCAGATTCACAACCCCACCGATACCGAACTGCAGAACCGGTTCGGCGAAATGGCCTGGGTTCAGCGAATCCACGATGCACTGGACGAGGAGCGTTTCTGCCTGTTCGCCCAGAAGATCGCGCCCCTGCAGAACGCTGGTCATTGCGGCATGCATATCGAACTTCTGCTGCGGTTGCGCGATCGCGACGACAAGCTGGTGCCCCCGATCGATTTCATTCCCGCCGCGGAGCGTTATGGCCTGATGCCGCTGATCGATCACTGGGTGGTCGGCCATGCTTTCAAGATTCTCGCAAGCCGTTTGAAAAACGCGCCGCACGAACCGATCGCGACCTGCGCCATCAACCTGTCGGGCGCGACCTTCGGCGATGACGGCTTCATCGACCATGTCCGCGAACAGCTCGCCCTCCACGACATTCCGCCGACCATGATCTGCTTCGAGGTCACGGAAACCAGCGCGATCGCCAATATCGAAAACGCCAGCCGTTTCATTGACGTTCTGCAGGCGCTGGGATGCCGCTTCTCGCTCGACGATTTCGGCAGCGGCATGTCGTCGTTCGGCTATCTGAAGCATCTGCCAGTCGATTACCTGAAAATCGACGGCGGCTTCGTCAAGGACATGCTCGACGATCCGATCGACCGCGCCATGGTGGAAATGATCTGCCGCATCGGCAAGGTGATGGGCAAAAGCACCGTCGCCGAGTTTGTTGAGAATGACGCCATTCTCGACGCCGTGCGCGAGATCGGCGTCGATTATGCGCAAGGCTATGGCGTCGGGCGTCCGGAGCCGTTCGAGATGGCGGACATCGAAACCGACGCCCGGCTGTGCGTGGCGTAGGTCCGCCACGCAGAATGCAGTCTACCAGCCACAGGAACCGGTCGCGCGAAGGACACGGCTAAAACCGCTTGGCGCGGCGCAAAAAATCGGCATTGTGGCCGCATGACCCAAGACGATCAGACCCAGGCGCCAGCCGGCGCGCTCATCATTCCGGTTTCCCCCTTCGAACAGAACTGCACGCTGCTCTGGAGCGAGCCGAGCAAGCGCGGTGTCGTGATCGATCCCGGCGGCGACGTTCCGCGAATTCTCGAAGCCATCAAGCAGGCTGGCGTCACCGTCGAACAAATCTGGATTACTCACGGCCACATCGATCATGTCGGCGGCGCTGCGGAACTGCGCGACACGCTGAAGGTGCGGATCGAAGGCCCGCACATCGCAGACAAATTCCTGCTGGACAATGTTGTGGAGAGCGGCGCGCGGTTCGGCATGTTCGGCGTTCGCGATTTCGCGCCGGACCGCTGGCTGGAGGAAGGCGATCAGGTCAAGGTCGGCGACCTGACATTCGACGTCTATCACTGCCCCGGCCACTCGCCGGGCAGCGTGGTGTTCCACAACAAAGGCATGCACTTCGCGATTGTCGGCGACGTGCTGTTCAACGGCTCGGTCGGACGCACCGATCTGCCGGGCGGCGATCACGGCACGCTGATCCGCTCCATCAAGGAGAAGCTGTTGCCGCTCGGCGACGATATCGGATTCATCTGCGGGCATGGCCCCGGCTCGAACTTCGGGCACGAGCGCGAGACCAATCCGTTCCTCGACGGCGAACTGAGCTGACACCGGCCGCCGAATCGACGGCGGATGCTATACGGGCACGGCGGACGCCACCGCCTGCATCAATTCCTGCTGGCGGAACGGCTTGCTGAGTTTCAACAGGCCGGCTCCGACGCCGGACGGCAGCTCCGCATAACCGGTCGCGAGAATGACCGGAATGCCGGGCCGCTCCACCCTGATCGCTTCGGCCAGCTGAGCGCCGGTCATTTTCGGCATGGCGTGATCGGTGATCACGAGATCGATGGTCGCCTGTTGCCGCAGAATGTCGAGCGCGTGCTGTCCCGACGCCGCCTCGAGTACGAGGTGCCCCATGTCCTGCAGCATCAGCGACGTGTTCATCAGCACAAGGCCGTCGTCGTCGACCGCGAGCACGGTGAGCGGACGCATCGGCGGCTCGACGCTTTTGATAACGACGTCGCTGTCGGCGGCTTTCCTGGCAGGCGCCGGCACCGGCAGCCAGATTTCTGCCGTCGTCCCCGCGCCCTTGCGGCTCTTGAGCACAAACTGTCCGCCGGACTGCTCCGTCATGCCGTGAACCATCGATAATCCCAATCCTGTTCCGCGCCCCACGCCCTTGGTGGTGAAGAACGGCTCCATCGCCCGTGTCAGCGTCGCCTTGTCCATACCCTCGCCGGTGTCCTGCACCGACAGGCAGACATAACGTCCGGCCTTCAGCTTGCCGGCCGGCTGCGCAGGCGCAACGGTTTCCTCGCGTGCCGCGATGATGATGCGGCCGCCGTCCGGCATCGCGTCGCGCGCATTCACCGCGAGATTCAGCAGCGCCATTTCGAGCTGATTGGCGTCAGCATGAACAGGATTGAGCTTGATCGGAAAATGAGTCTCAATGGACATCGATGGGCCCAGCGAGCTCTGCAGCAGATCGGTCATGCCGCGCACGAGGTCCGACACATCGACGGCCTTGAGGTCCAGATCCTGACGCCGGGCGAAGGCCAGCATGCGCTGGGTCAGGGCCGCGCCGCGCTGGGCGGCCTGCATCGCGTTGGCGATCAGTCCCGTGACGCGCGGGTCGCTGTCCGACAGCCTCCGCCCGGCCAGTTCGAGACTGCCGAGAATGACCGTCAGCAGATTGTTGAAGTCGTGCGCGATGCCGCCGCTGAGCTGGCCGATCGCATCCATCTTCTGCGAATGGGCGAGCGCTTCGCGGGTCTGTTCGAGCGCCTTCTGGGTTTCCATGCGCTCGGTGATGTCGCGCGTCACCTTGGCGAAGCCGATGATGGCTCCGGCATCATCGCGGATCGGATCGATGATGACATGCGCCCAGAATTGCGTGCCGTCCTTGCGCACGCGCAGGGCTTCCTTCTCGAACCGGCCTTCGCGCCGCGCGGTTTCGAGCGCGGTCTGCGGATCGCCTTTTTCCCGATCGCCCGCCGTGTAAAATTTTGAAAAGTGCTGGCCGATGATTTCATCGGCGCGATACCCCTTGATGCGTTCGGCGCCCTGATTCCAGCTGATGACGTGCCCGTCAGGATCGAGCATGTAGATCGCGTAGTCGGTGACGCCCTGCACCAGCAGCCGGAACTGCTCTTCGTTTTGCCGCAGCCGCTCTTCGGCCGTGCGGCGCTCAGTGAGGTCCCAGGTGATCTCGGCGAAGCCGATCAACTGCCCGTCCGGCGAGCGGATCGGATCGATCACCACATGCGCCCAGAACCGGCTGCCGTCCTTGCGCACGCGCCAGCCTTCGCTCTCGAACTTGCCTTCGGTCTCGGCGGCCTTCAGCGCGCGCCCGGGAAGGCCCGCGCGCCGGTCGTCCTCGGTATAAAATTTCGAGAAGTGGCTTCCGACGATTTCCGGCGCCGCGTAGCCTTTGACCCGCCGTGCGCCGGAATTCCAGCTTGTCACGATCCCGTCGGGATCGAGCATGTAGATGGCGTAATCACTGATCGCATCGATCAGCAACTGATAGCGCTCATCCGCCGACGGCAGCGACGCATCGAAAGCTCCGTCCGTGTGTAACGCGGTGATGTCAGCCATCCAGCTTGCCCCGGCAATAACAGGTTAAAACGCCGATCGTTGGATAAAGTTCCACCTGACGCCCTCGCCCAAAAATCCTAGTTCAGGGCCGCCTTCAATGCGGTTGCGGCAGACGCATAGCCGCCGCGGGCCCCGTCGACAAAATGAAAATGCTCCGGCCGTGTCGCCGACAGCGTGAAGCAGGTCATCATGGCGGCGTCCTGCCGGTGCAGACCATACCGGGCCACGCCAGCAGCCGCGGCCGCCGCCAGCCGGCTCTCCAGGGCATCGGCCAGTTCGGGCGTGCAGTCCAGCACCATGCGCAGGCCATCATCGTATTTCCGGAAGTCCGAATTCTCGACCACCTGTTGCATATAGACCTTCGGCAGGAAGCCGCCGACCGGAACGCCGAGACGGAAGATCGCATAGACGAACAACGTCCGGACCTGCACCTGGAATTGCCGGATCAACAGCGACGGCCCGCGCCGCGCCAGCGCTTCATAGCGCGCGCCCTCCGCCGGCCAGCGCAGCGGCGGCCCATTTGCCGGGACCGGCCGGCCCGCACCGGGGCTGCGCTCGACCAGCGCCACGACATCCTCGATCAGGCGGCGATACGCCGCGCCATCAGCCGAAGATGGCACGACCAGCACCGAGAGGATCACGCCGCGCTCCGAGGGAATTTCCGAGAACCGGCACGACAGGCCGGTGAGATCGGGATGCGCGCCCGCCGCGGCTGGCTCGACGGCGAACTCGCCGCGCTTCATGGCCGCGTCCGCGAAGGCCAGCCCGCCGCCCGAGAACATGGCGTAGGACACATGCGGCGACGGCGCATAGCGCGCAATGCACACATCCAGTCCCTGCGCGCGGATCGCCGCGATCGGCACCAGTGCCACGCGCAGGATCAGATCGAGATCGTCCCTCACCCATGTCGCGGTGGCGGCCAGCGCGTCACGGGCACGCTCCGCATCCTGCGGCGCGACCGAGAAACTCGCGCCGTCACCGCCGAACGCAAACGGAAAATCGCGGCCGTCGAGCGCATTGGTGATCGACGCGATCACCGCCGCGCCCGCCATGTTCACCGCCTTGTAGCGATTGTCCGCGATCGCCCTGGTCGACTGCACGATATCGGCGACACCGATCAGCCAGCCGTCCGGCACCGGGCGATACAGCGACGGCTCCATCAGGCTGGCGAAGCCATGAAACACCGGCATGGCGCTGTAGAACGTATCGCCCGTCATGTCCGCGCTCCTGTTGTCCGATCCGCTCATGCTTTGACCGTTTCAAACGCTACGAATGACTGGCCATATCGGTTCACATCGCCCACGTTCCGGCGGGCGGATTGTTTGCCACAGCATCGCCTGCCATAAAGGATCGTCAACCCGCGCTCAACAGCGGGAGATGGGAGACAACATGACAAGCAGGATTTCGCCGGGCACTGACCTCGCACCGGGCCATGTCGGCCCCTTCGCCGGACTGGACGTGCCATGGCTGCTGCGGCTGCGCGCGGAAACACGGCGCGATCACACCTTTCTGATCTGGGCGCCGTTCGATGCGCCCGCGCGGCCCTGGACCTATGGCGAATTCCATGACCGCGTCGGCGCGCTCTCCGCCGGTCTGGTCAGACGCGGCATCAAGCCCGGCGATTGCGTGCTGATCCATCTCGACAATTGCATCGAGATGCTGCTGGCATGGTTCGCCTGCGTCGAGCTTGGCGCCATCGCGGTGACCACCAACACGCGCTCCGCCCCGGCGGAGATGAACTACTTCGCCGATCATTGCGGCGCGGTGGCGGCCATCACCCAGCCGGCCTATGCGCAGACCCTTGCAGATCATTGCCCGAAGCTGCGCTGGCTCGCGGTGACTTCCCATGACGCGGGCGCAGCGCCCGCACAAGGACGGCCCGCGAAAAGCGAGGCATTCGATTCCCTCTTCGCCGACAGCACGGATCGTCCGCGCCGCGCCGCCGATCCGCACGCCTCCTGCAGCGTGCAGTACACCTCCGGCACCACATCGCGGCCGAAGGCGGTGCTGTGGACTCACGCCAACGCGTTGTGGGGCGCGAAGGTCAACGCCGCGCATGAAGACCTCCGCGCCGAGGACACCCACCTGATCTATCTGCCGCTATTTCATACCAACGCGCTGGCCTATTCGATGCTGGCAACGCTGTGGGTCGGCGCCACCGCGGTGATCATGCCGCGGTTTTCCGCAAGCCGCTTCTGGAGCACGGCGCTGGCGCATCGCTGCACTTGGACATCGCTGGTGCCGTTCTGCGTCAAGGCGCTGATGGAGCAGGAACGCCCGAAGGCGCATCATTTCCGGCTATGGGGCAGCGCGGTGTGCGAGCCGCCAGCGGACGCACATTTCGGCGTCAAGACCATCGGCTGGTGGGGCATGACCGAAACCATCACCCACGGCATTGTCGGCGAGGTGACCCAGCCGAATATTCCGCTGGCGATCGGACGCGCCGCGCCGGAATACAGCATCCGCGTTGTCGATGCGGACGGCGCGGTCACACAGCCGGGCGACACCGGCGATCTTCTGATCCGGGGCATTCCCGGCCTGTCGCTGTTCAAGGAATATCTGCACAACGAGCAAGCCACGCGCGGCAGCTTCGACGATCGGGGTTATTTCATCACCGGCGATCGCGTGAAGCTGCTGGAGAACGGATTCATCCGGTTCGGCGACCGCGCCAAGGATATGCTGAAGGTCGGCGGGGAAAACGTCGCGGCCTCCGAGATCGAACAGGTGGTGATCGCCGTCGCCGGCGTGCGCGAAGCCGCTGTGGTCGCCAAAAAACATCCGATGCTGGACGAGGTGCCGGTCGTATTCGTGATTCCGCAGAATGGCCTTGCGGGCGCAACACCGACGCTGCACGACGACATTCTGGCGGCGTGCAAGAAATCGCTGGCGGATTTCAAGGTGCCGCGCGAAATACGCCTGGTCGACGACATGCCGCGCTCCACCCTTGAGAAAGTGGCCAAGGCGGAACTGCGCAAACTGCTGGCGTGAGCCGTATACGAGAAAAGGAAACCGCGATGACCCAACCGAAATTCGATGTCGTTGTTTACGGCGCAAGCGGTTTCACCGGCAAACTGGTCGCTGAATATCTCGCCGCGCAATACGGGCCGGGAAGCGAACTGACCTGGGCGATGGCGGGCCGCAGCCGCGACAAGCTCGCCGCCGTGCGCGACGAGATCGGCGCAGCGAAGGACACGCCGCTGATCGAGGCCGACGCCGGCGATTCCGCATCCCTGAAAGCACTGGTCGGCCAGACCAGGGCAGTGCTCACCACCGTCGGCCCCTATCAGCTTTACGGCTCCGATCTCGTTGCCGCCTGCGCGGCGTCAGGAACCGACTATCTCGATCTGTGCGGCGAACCGGCATGGATGCGCCAGATGATCGATGCACATCACGCCACCGCGCAGGCCAGCGGCGCGCGCATCCTGTTTTCCTGCGGATTCGATCGGCCCCGGTGCAACCTGGGGGTGTTCTCCGGCGAGGGCCCCGCGCAGAAACAATGGGGCGGGGCGGGCCCGGGGGTGAGGGGCCGTGGGGGCAGGAGGAAGGGCACATTCTCCGGCGGCACCGCCGCCAGTCTGAAAGCGACTTACGCAGCCGCCGCGAAAGATCTCAGCATCGTGCCGCTGCTGAAGAATCCCTTCGCGCTGACGCCGGGCTTCGAAGGACCGAAACAGCCGCCGGGCAACAAGCCGCTGCATGACGACGATCTCGGCCTATGGGTCGCGCCGTTCGTGATGGCAACCATCAACACCCGCAACGTCCATCGCTCGAACATGCTGATGAATTTTCCTTACGGCCGGGAGTTCATCTACGACGAGATGATGCTGGCCGGCCCCGGCGAGAAGGGCGAAGCGACGGCGAAGGCCATTGTCGGCGCCAACGCCGCGATGGGCGGACCGGGCGGGCCGAAGCCCGGCGAAGGTCCCTCAAAGGAAGAGCGCGAGACGGGACTGTACGACATTCTGTTCGTCGGCCTGATGCCCGACGGCAGACAGATCCGCGCGTCGGTGAAGGGCGACCGCGATCCGGGCTACGGTTCGACCTCGAAGATGATCGGCGAGACCGCGGTCTGCCTGGTGCGCGACGCCAAAGATGTCGCGGGCGGCATCTGGACGCCGGGCGCGGCGCTGGGAGATCGCCTGATCAAGCGGCTGACCGATCACGCCGGGCTTCAGTTCGCGGTCGAGAGCTGAGGCAGGGCGCCTCAGCTTTCTGCCGGACTACTCCGCGTTGCGCGCCATGAAGGTCGCGGGCGAGCCGTCGTTCGGGTCCACGAAGATGATGTCGGTCGGATTGCGCCGCGGCGTATCGATCGACAAAAACACCACCGGCTCTTCATAGAGTTCCGGCATCGCATGCACGGTGTTGCGCTCGAAAAACAGCAGCTGCCCGGGACCGAACTCCGCCTTGGTCGCCGCATCCTTCATCCAGAAGGTGCCCCGGCCCGATACGACATACAGATACTCGTCGCAGGTCGCGTGATAATGCGGCGGAGTCGGCCGGTACACGCGGAACACGCGTGCGCTCGCCTGCTCGCGATCGGTCAGATATTTGTCGACCAGCAGGGTCTTTGCGGTGTCCGGCAGCGATTTCGCGATGGCGGGAATGTCGAAGATGCCGGTCGAGGCGTGACGATCATCGGGCATGGTTGGTCTAGGGCTCCTGTTGTCCAACCGCGAGACGCCATCGTTGTCCTGCAGCCATCCCCCGCGGTGAGCGGACGGCTGGTGCCTGTCTGGCATCAACCGCCGGACCTGCAATTGGCTTATATCAAAATAACGGCCGAGGCAGTCCCCGCGGGTGCCCGAAAAACCCCCGTCAACCGTTGCCCGCACCCGGCCAATCGGCTAAATGAAGTGCGCCGCACCCGTAGCTCAGCTGGATAGAGCGTTGCCCTCCGAAGGCAAAGGTCACACGTTCGAATCGTGTCGGGTGCGCCATTCCGGTACACAACTGCGGACATTGTCGTGTGAGGCATTTTTGCCCATGACCGCGCCGGTATTGGCCCTCTCGCGCCGGACTTTCAGGATCGCGATTTGCGCGCCATCGACCCGAAGGTGACGAACTGTTCCTTCGAGGCATTCAAACTGCGCTAGACCCCGCAGCGCAGTATCGTCGGCAACAACTTCGCGCTCACCGACAAGATCCAGTCATGGCTTCATCCTCTGCCAAACTAGATGTTGCAGCGATTCCGACCAAGCCGGCACACGAGGAAAAGACGTTCCGGTGATGATGAGACATTCGTCGACGTTCCAGCTCTGCATAGAGAAAAGCCAGCGGCCGGAATTCGCGGCAGCAGAAATTGCATTAAGGGGCCGGTTGCTACCAGCATCCACTTTCAGCAAGGAGAAGGACAAGCCCGACGGTCCAGGCATCTTTGTAGCGTTGCACAATATCCCCGCATCGGCGAGATTAGCCGAATGTCCGCCGGGCCAACCCTCAAGATTCTCGTCATCGACGAGAACAAGATTCGCGCATCGATCATCGACGCGGGGTTGCGGGACGCCGGCTATAGCGAGGTGACGCTCATGCACGAGATCGCGGGAATTGCGGCGCGGATCGAGGCTCTGCAGCCTGATGTGATCGTGATCGATCTCGGCAATCCCAACCGCGACATGCTGGAGAACATGTTCCAGCTTTCCCGGGCGGTGAAGCGTCCCATCGCGATGTTCGTCGACCAGTCCGACACCGAGTCGATCGCGGCAGCCGTGGACGCCGGCGTGTCGGCCTATGTGGTGGACGGGCTGAAGCAGGAACGGGTCAAGCCCATACTGGAAATGACGATAAGCCGCTTCAACGCCTTTTCACGCATGGCGCGCGAACTCGAGGAGGCACGCTCGGAACTGGAAGGCCGCAAGGTCGTGGAGCGCGCCAAGGGCATCCTGATGAAATCGCGCGGGCTGTCCGAGCCGGACGCCTACGCTCTCTTGCGCAAGACCGCGATGAGCCAGAACCGCAAGATCAGCGAGATCGCGCAAAGTCTGGTGACCGCCGCCGGCTTGCTGGGTCCGGGGCACGACGAATGAGCGCCGAACACCAGATCGAAGCCGGCTTCATCCCGCTGTTCGACAGCGCGGTTCTTGTCGTCGCCCGCGAGTTGGGATTTGCCTCGCGCGAGGGCGTCAACCTCAACCTGCACCGCGAAACCTCCTGGGCAAACATCCGCGACCGCATCGCAATCGGCCATTTCGATGTCGCCCATATGCTCGGGCCTATGCCGCTGGCGTTCAATCTTCGCCTGGCTCCGCTGTCCGCCGACACCATCGTCCCGTTTGCGCTGAGCCTCGGCGGCAATTGTGTGACCGTCTCCAACGCCGTGTGGGCCGGCATGGCCGATCACGGCGCGGAAGCGGATGCCGACCCGGCGAGGGCCGGCGCGGCGCTGCGCAAGCTGATCGCCACGCGCAACGCGAAGGGAGAGCCGAAGCTGCGTCTGGCGGTGACGCACCCGCATTCGGGTCACAAATACGAGCTGTCCTACTGGCTTGCGGCCTGCGGCATCGATCCGCTGGCCGATGTCGATATCGTCATCGTACCGCCGCCCTTTATGCCGGATACGCTGGCGGCCGGGCATGTCGACGGCTATTGCGTTGGCGAGCCGTGGAACAGCCTGTCAGTGGTTCGCGGCACGGGCCGCATCGTCACCGCCAAGGCACGTATCTGGCGCAACAGCCCGGAAAAGGTGCTGGGCGTGCGCAAGAGTTTCGCCGAAGCCCGGCCGGAAGCGCTGGCCGCGCTGCTGCGCGCGCTGCACCACGCAGCCCGCTGGTGCCAAGCCCCGGAGAACCGCGCGGCCCTCGCCGACCTGATGGCGCAGCGGGCCTTCCTCGGAGTGCCGGCAGCGTTGCAGATGCCCGCGCTCTCTGGCCGGCTCGACCTCGGCGCGGGCATCATCCGCACGATCGACGATTTCTTTCTGCCTTTCGACAAGGCAGCGAACTTCCCGTGGAAGAGCCATGCGCTGTGGTTCTATACGCAGATGGTGCGCTGGGGGCAGGTGGCCCACACGGCGGAGAATAGCCGCACGGCGCACGAAACCTACCGGCCCGACCTTTATCGCGCGGCGCTCAAGCCGCTCGGTGTGGCGTTGCCAGCAGCCAACGCCAAGGTCGAGGGGGCGCTGACCGTGCCGACACCTGTCGGCTCGGCGGGGGCAAGCCTGGTGCTGGGGCCGGACGGATACTTCGACGGCAAGGTCTTCGATCCGGACGAAATCGAGGCCTATATTTCCGCACAGAGCCAAGCGCCTTCAAAATAGACCTGCTTTTGCGGCGCACAAATATTGCACAGCGCAGCTTAACATTCTGCCCCAATGCTGGGCGGCTGCACGGACGCAAAATTTCGCGATCTCACCACATGCTACTGATATTATTAGAGTATTTTCAATAAATAGAACTGGCACGCTTCGTGCTTCTCTAAGATCGGACCCGATGGGGTCATGAATTTCGCGTCCAGCGCCGGGCGCATCCATAGGCAATGCCGCCGATCAGAACTCCCGAAGCCGTCCGTCGGCCATCGGGGTTCTGGCCGGCGGCATTTTTCGTTTCAACGCAGGAGACGCGAATGACCGACACCAAAACCATCCAGTTCACGCGCCGCGGACTGTTGAAGCAGACGGCGGCGACGGCCGCGCTGCTGGCCTCGGCCAGGGCGTTGCTGCCGTCCGGCGCTTATGCTGCACCGGCAACGCCTGAGGTGACTGGCGCCAAGCTCGGCTTCATCGCGCTCACCGATTCCGCGCCGCTGATCATCGCCAAGGAAAAGGGCCTGTACGCGAAGTACGGCGTGCCGGATGTCGAGGTGTTGAAGCAGGCCTCCTGGGGCGCGACGCGTGACAACATGGCGCTCGGCGGCAAGGGCGGCGGCATCGACGGCGGCCACATCCTGCGTTCCAAGGTGCATCTCTATTCGTCGGGCGCCGTGATGCAGAACAAGCAGCCGCTGCCGATGTACACGCTGCTCAATCTGGATGAGGACTGCCAGGGCATTTCGGTCGCGCAGGAATATGCCGAGACCGGCGTGACGCTGGATGCGGGCAAGCTGAAGGAAGCCTTCGCCAAGAAAAAGGCCAGCGCCGGCAAGGTGTCGGTCGCGATGACGTTCCCGGGCGGCACGCATGATCTCTGGATTCGCTACTGGCTGGCCGCCGGCGGCATCGATCCCACCAAGGACGTCGATCTGATCGTGGTGCCGCCGCCGCAGATGGTCGCCAACATGAAGGTCGGCAACATGGACGCCTTCTGCGTGGGCGAGCCGTGGAACGAGCAGTTGGTGAACCAGAAGATCGGCTTCACTGCGCTGACCACCGGCGAGCTTTGGTTCCGGCACCCGGAAAAGGTGCTCGGCATGCGCGCCGATTTCGTCGATGCCAATCCCGTCGCAACGCAGGCCATCATGATGGCGGTGATGGAGGCCCAGCAATGGTGCGAGAAGATGGAGAACAAGGATGAGATGGCCGCCATCGTCGGCAAGCGGCAATGGTACAACGTGCCGGTCAAGGACATCATCGGCCGTATCAAGGGTGACATCGATTACGGCAACGGTCGCACCGCGAAGGGCACCAATCTTCTGATGAAGTTCTGGGGCAACAAGGGCGAAACGTCCTACCCCTGGAAGAGCCTCGATACCTGGTTCATGACCGAGAACATACGCTGGGGCAAATTTCCGGGCACGACCGACGTCAAGAAGATGGTCGACGCGACCAACCGTTCGGATCTTTGGCTCGCCGCCGCCAAGGGCCTCGGCCTGACCGATCTTCCCTCCGGCGATAGCCGCGGCGTCGAAAAGTTTTTCGACGGCAAGATCTTCGATCCGGCCAATCCGACAGCCTATCTCGACAGCCTTTCGATCAAGACGATGGTCTGACGCTTCCGGCCGGCGACTGCCCGCCGGCTCTTCTCCTTAACCTGACAAAGGTAAGCCCCATGTCCGCTTCCGCCGCCAAGAACGATGTCGTCGTTCCCGGCCCGTTCAAGCAGCCGGCCTCCAAGGTCGTGCCGCTCGCAGTCCAGTCTAAAAAATTTAACTACAGGGCAATGGCGGCCAGCGTCGCGCAAACAATCGTCCCGCCGCTGGTCGTGCTGGTCATCCTGCTTGTGATCTGGCAGGTGGCCTGCTCCAACCCGTCGTCCTCGCTGCCACCGCCCTCGGAAGTCTGGGCCCAGAGCAAGGACCTGATCGTCAACCCGTTCTACGTCAACGGCGACCAGGACATCGGTCTCGGCTGGCGCGTGCTCGTCTCGCTGGAGCGCGTTGCCTACGGCTTCGGTCTGGCGGCCATTGTCGGCGTGTTGGTCGGCGCGATTATTGGCCAGTCGGTCTGGGCGATGCGCGGGCTGGACCCGATCTTTCAGGTGCTTCGCACGGTGCCGCCGCTGGCCTGGCTGCCTCTGTCGCTGGCGGCTTTCCTCGACTCGCGGCCGTCTGCGATCTTTGTGATCTTCATCACCTCGATCTGGCCGATCATCATCAACACGGCCGTCGGCATCCGCAACATTCCGCAAGACTACCGCAACGTCGCGCAGGTGCTGCGGCTGAACCCGATCGAGTTCTTCTACAAGATCATGGTGCCGGCTGCTGCGCCCTACATCTTCTCCGGTCTCAAGATCGGCGTCGGCCTGTCCTGGCTGGCCATCGTCGCTGCCGAGATGCTGACCGGCGGCGTCGGCATCGGCTTCTTCATCTGGGACGCATGGAATTCGTCCCGGCTCACCGACATCATCGTGGCGCTGGTCTATATCGGCACTGTCGGCTTCGTGCTCGACAAGCTCGTGACCCTTCTTGGCGCGGTCATTACCCGCGGCACCGCGTCGAACTGAGGGGAGCGAACATGAGCGCCTATTTGAAACTCGATCACATCGGAAAATCCTTCCAGCGCAGTGGAACGACCAGCGAAGTTCTGCGCGACATCCGCCTGACCATCGGCAAGGGCGAGTTCGTCTCGATCATCGGCCATTCCGGTTGCGGCAAGTCGACCCTGCTCAATCTCGTCGCCGGGCTGACCTGCGTCACGACCGGGGCGGTGATCCTGGAGAACCGGGAGGTCAATTCGCCCGGCCCCGACCGCGCGGTGGTTTTCCAGAACCACTCGCTGCTGCCTTGGCTGACCGTCTATGAAAACGTCAATCTCGCAGTCTCCAAGGTCTTCGCGGGTTCGAAGACGAAGGCCGAGCGTAACGAATGGATCATGGAGAACCTGAACCTCGTCCAGATGGCGCACGCCAAGGACAAGCTGCCCGGCGAGATTTCCGGCGGCATGAAGCAGCGCGTGGGCTGTGCGCGGGGGGTGGAGATGGAGCGGAAGCTCGTGCTGCTCGCGGCGCCATTCGGCGCGCTCGGCGCGCTGACCCGCGCGCATCTGCAGGATCAGATGATGGAAACCCACACGCGCCTGGGCAACACGATCATCATGATCCCCCACGATGTCGACGAGGCGGTGCTTTTGTCGGACCGCATCGTGATGATGACCAATGGCCCCGCCGCGACCATCGGCGAGGTGCTGGAGGTGCCGCTTGAACGGCCGCGCAACCGCATCCAGCTGGCGGGCGACCGCATCTACCTCAAGTCGCGCGAGGCGGTGCTGAAATTCCTCTACGAACGCCACCGCTTCGTGGAAGCCGCGGAGTGACGCCATGACCGAGAAACTCGTCATCATCGGCAACGGCATGGCGCCCGGCAGGATGCTGGAGCATCTGCTGGAAGATGCACCCGGCCGCTATCAGGTCACCATCTTCAACGCCGAGCCGCGCGTGAACTACGATCGCATCATGCTATCGCCCGTTCTCTCGGGCGAGAAGGCGTTCGAGGAAATCGTCATCCACGGCGACGGCTGGTACATCAAGAACGGCATCACGCTCTACAAGGGCCACAAGATCGTCGCCATCGACCGCGCCGCGAAGACGGTGACGTCGGACCAGGGCATCACGGAAAATTACGACCGGCTGGTCATCGCCACCGGCTCCAATCCTTTCATCATCCCGGTGCCCGGCAACGACCTGCCCGGCGTGCTGTCCTACCGCGACATCGACGATGTCAGCGCCATGTTGCTGGTGGCGCAATCGCGCGCCAAGGCCGTGGTCATCGGCGGCGGGCTGCTGGGCCTGGAGGCCGCTGCCGGTCTGAAGGAACGCGGCATGGACGTAACCGTGCTGCATGTCATGGGCTCGATCATGGAGCGCCAGCTGGACCCCGCTGCAGCCTATCTGCTGCAACGCAAGCTGGAACAGCGCGGCATCAAGGTGCGCACCAAGGCCAACACCAAAGCCATCGTGGGCAACGGCAAGGTCGAGGGCGTGGAACTGGACACCGGAGAAGTCATTCCGGCGACGCTGGTCGTGATGGCGGTCGGCATCCGGCCGAACGCCGGGCTTGCGAAGGAAGCGGGGCTCAGCGTCAATCGCGGCATCGTCACCGACGACCGCATGCAGACGTCCGACCCGTCGATCTTCGCGCTTGGCGAGTGCGTCGAGGTCGGCGGCCATGTCTACGGCTTGGTCGCGCCACTCTACGAAATGGCGCGCGTGCTGGCGGCGAAACTCGGAGACGGCGAAGACAGGCACTTCGTTCATTCGGACACACCGACCAAGCTGAAGGTGACCGGCATCGATCTCTACTCGATCGGCGACTTCGCCGATGGCGACGATCGCGAGGAAATCATCCTGCGCGATGCCTCGGCCGGCATCTACAAGCGGGTCATCCTGCAGGACAACAAGATTATCGGCACGGTGCTTTTCGGCGAGACGGGCGACGGGGCCTGGTTCAACGATCTGAAGAAAAAGGCGACAGACATTTCGGAGATGCGCGACACGCTCATCTTCGGCCAGGCGTTTCAGGGGGGCGACTCCTCGGACCCTCTTAGCGCCGTTGCGGCTCTGGCGGATGATGCGGAAATCTGCGGCTGCAACGGCGTATGCAAGGGCAAGATCACCTCGACGATCAGGGACAAGGGCCTGACCTCGCTGGACGACGTGCGCGCGCACACCAAAGCCTCGGCCTCGTGCGGCACCTGTACGCCGCTCGTTGAAAAGCTGATGGCGCTCACATTGGGCGATTCCTACAACCCGGCCGCCACCCAGCCGATGTGCAACTGCACGGAGCTTGGTCATGACGAGGTGCGCCGGCTGATCAAGGCGAAGTCGCTGAAGACCATTCCGGCGGTCATGCAGGAGCTGGAGTGGAAGACCTCCTGCGGCTGTCACAAGTGCCGCCCTGCGCTGAACTACTATCTCGTCGCCGACTGGCCGGACGAATATGCCGACGACTACCAGTCGCGCTTCATCAATGAGCGCGTCCACGCCAATATCCAGAAGGACGGCACGTATTCCGTCGTTCCGCGTATGTGGGGCGGTGTAACGAATGCGGCGGAGCTGCGCGCGATCGCCGATGTCGTCGACAAGTTCGCAATCCCGACCGTCAAGGTCACCGGTGGCCAGCGCATCGACATGCTGGGCGTCAAGAAGGAAGACCTGCCGGCTGTCTGGGCCGACCTCGGCAAGGCCGGGTTCGTCTCCGGCCATGCCTACGCCAAGGGATTGCGCACGGTGAAGACCTGCGTCGGCTCGGACTGGTGCCGCTTCGGCACACAGGACTCGACGGGTTTCGGCATCCGCCTCGAAAAGTTCATGTGGGGTTCGTGGACGCCGGCCAAGGTGAAGCTCGGCGTATCCGGCTGCCCGCGCAACTGCGCCGAGGCGACCTGCAAGGACATCGGCGTCATCTGCGTGGACTCGGGCTTCGAGATCCACTTCGCCGGAGCTGCCGGTCTGGACATCAAGGGCACCGAGGTTCTCGGCCTCGTGAAGACCGAGGACGAGGCGCTTGAGGTGATCGTGGCGCTGACTCAGATGTACCGCGAACAGGCGCGCTACCTCGAGCGCATCTACAAATGGACCAAGCGCATCGGCATTCCCGAGATCAAGCGGCAGGTGCTGGACGATCCGGAGCGCCGCAAGAGCTTCTATGACCGTTTCGTGTTCAGCCAGAAGTTCGCGCAGGCCGATCCCTGGTCGGAGCGCGTATCCGGCAAGGACAAGCACGAGTTCCGGCCGATGGCCGTCACCCAATTCGCTGAAGCTGCGGAGTGATGATGACCTGGTTCGATATCGGTACGATTGACGACATTCCGCTGCGCGGCGCGCGTTGTGTCAAAACTCCACAAGGCGAAATCGGCGTATTCCGCACCCATGACGGCCGCATCTTCGCGATTGAAAACCATTGCCCGCACAAGGGTGGGCCGTTGACTCAAGGCATCGTTCATGGAGCGGCGGTCACCTACCCGCTGCAAAACTGGGTTTTTTCACTCGAACCCGGCAAGGCGCTCGGCGCGGACGAGGGCGAGGTCAAGACGATCCCGGTCAAGGTTGACGATGGCCGCAGCTCGCTCGCTCTGCAGAACATTCTGCTGGCGGCGGAGTGATCCGGCATGACAGCCAGCCAGCCAGCCGAGGTGAGGACCACCTGCCCCTATTGCGGGGTCGGTTGCGGTGTGCTGGCGCGGGTGGCCGAGGACGGCGCCGTTTCCGTTCGCGGCGATCCTGATCATCCCGCGAATTTCGGCAAGCTCTGCTCCAAGGGCAATGCTCTCGGCGAGACGATGAGCCTTGAGGCCCGGCTGCTACATCCGGAGATCGCGGGCCGTCAGGCGGATTGGGATACGGCGCTCGATCTGGTTGCAAAAAAGTTCCGCGAAACGATTGCCGCGCACGGACCGGATTCGGTCGCCTTCTACATCTCCGGGCAATTGCTGACCGAGGACTATTACATCGCCAACAAACTGATGAAGGGCTTCATCGGATCGGGCAATATCGACACCAATTCCCGGCTTTGCATGGCGTCTTCGGTCGCCGGCCATCGCCGCGCTTTCGGCGAAGACATCGTCCCCGGGATCTATGAAGACTTCGAGCAAGCCGACCTCGTCGTGTTGACCGGCTCGAACACCGCCTGGTGTCATCCGGTCCTTTACCAGCGCCTTCTGGCGGCGCGGAAGAAGCGCGGCACGCGCATTGTCGTCATCGATCCGCGCCGCACCGCAACTGTCGATGAATGCGACCTGCATCTGGCGGTCGATCCCGGCACGGACGTGCTTCTGTTCAACGGATTGCTGGCGCATCTTTTCCGCCATGGCCTGGTCGACAACGACTTCATCGCCAGGCGCACCACCGGCTTCTCCGAAACGGCCGCACTGGCGACGGCGGATGCGCCCGGCATCGAAGTCGTCGCCAAGGGCTGCGGTCTTAGCCCGGCCGATGTGCGTTTTTTCTACGAGCTGTTCGCGGTGACGGACCGCACCGTCACCGTGTACAGCCAGGGCGTCAACCAGTCGTCGCGCGGCGCCGACAAAGTCAACGCCATCATCAACTGTCATTTGGCGACGGGGCGTCTCGGCAAGCCTGGCATGGGACCGTTCTCGGTGACGGGCCAGCCAAACGCCATGGGCGGCCGCGAAGTCGGCGGTCTGGCCAATCAGCTGGCCGCGCATATGAACTTCGAGAACCCGGACGATGTCGCGCGCGTCGCGAAGTTCTGGAACGCGCCGGGGATTGCGACCAAGGTCGGGCTGAAAGCCGTCGATATGTTCCGCGCCGTTGGCGACGGCCGTATCAAGGCGCTGTGGATCATGGGCACCAATCCCGCCGTCTCAATGCCCGACGCACGGCATGTTCGCGCGGCGCTCCGCTCCTGCGCCTTCGTCGTTGTGTCTGACGTGACGCGCACCGACACAACGCGCTTCGCCAACGTCCTGCTGCCCGCCGCCGGTTGGGGCGAGAAGAGCGGCATGGTGACCAATTCGGAGCGGCGCATGTCGCGGCAGCGCCCGTTCACCGACTTGCCCGGCGAGGCGCGGCCGGATTGGCGCATCATCCGCGACGTCGCCATACGCATGGGCTTCGGCGAAGCGTTTGCCTATGACAGCCCAGCCGCCATCTTCCGCGAGCATGCGGCGCTCTCCGCATTCGAAAACAAGGGCGAACGGCTGTTCGATATCGGCGGCTTGGCGAATATCGACGCCGGCGCCTACGAGGATTTCGAGCCAACGCTCTGGCCGCAGCCCGAGCGGCGCAAGGCAGCGGAGCGCCTGTTGGCCGAAGGACGCTTTCCAACGCCGACCGGCATGGCGCGCTTCGTGCCGGTGCGCCAGGAAAGCACTGCGAGCACGACCGATGCCGCTTACCCGCTGGCCCTCAACACGGGCCGCCTGCGCGACCAGTGGCACACGATGACGCGCACCGGCGCGGTGGCGCGGCTGGCGGCGAATGCGCCCGAACCGACGGTCGATATCCACCCCACCGACGCAGCGGCCAACAAGCTCACGGACGGCGATCTCGCGCGCCTGACGACTCGCTACGGCTTTGCGCGCGCCAAGGTCCGCGTGACCGAAACCCAACGTCCCGGCCATGCTTTCCTGCCGATGCACTGGAGCGGCCACTTCGCCGCCAACGCTGCGGCCGGATCGCTTGCAACGCCCGTTGTTGACGCCGTCTCCGGGCAACCCGAACTGAAACATGTGCCCGTGCGCATCGAACGCGAGAAGGTCAACTGGGCAGGCGTGCTGATTTCCCGCCGCGATCTGTGTCCGACAGGCTTTGTGCACTGGAGCCGGGCGCGCGTCGATGGCGGCTGGGTCTACGATCTGTGCGGGACTGAACCGCCGGACCAGGGCATTCTTCTCGCCAGCCGGTTTCTCGATCTCTACGAGCGCGATCATTTGCTTGAATATCGCGACCGGCGCGGCCTCGCCTATCGGGCTGCCGCCGTCGATGCGAACGGCGCCATGGCGGATGCCCTTCTGGTCGCCACGCCCGATCAACTGCCGCGGCGCGACTGGCTGATATCGCTGCTCGCCTCGCGCCAGCCGCTCACCCTGCTGGAGCGGCAGGCGCTGCTTTCCGGCCGCTCGCCTGCGCCCGTCGTTTCGGTTGGGCGCATCGTCTGCTCTTGCTTCAACGTGGGCCTGAACCAGATCGCAACCGCCGTCGCAAACGGCTGTTGCAGTGTCGAGGCGATCGGCAAGGAACTGAATGCAGGAACCAACTGCGGTTCCTGCCGCTCGGAGATAAGGAACATCATCGATGCAGGTCGTGTCCAGGCTGCCGAATGAAGTGACATCCGCACGAATCCAGCCGCTGGCCGTGTTGCCGGTCTTTCTGGATCTGCAAGGCAAGCGCGCGATCGTCGCCGGCGGAACGGATGCCGCTGCCTGGAAGGCCGAACTGCTCGCGGCAGCAGGCGCAAACGTGCAAGTCTTCGCCGCCGAAGTCTCCGACGAAATGCGGCGCATCGCAGCGCGCGAAACTCGCATTGAGCTGCTTGAGAGGCCCTGGAAGCCCGGCGATTTGCTGGACACAGCGGTCGCGGTCGCAGACGCAGGTGACGACAGCGAAGCGGCGGCCTTCGAAGCGGCGGCGCGCCGGGCTGGCGCGACATGCAATATCATCGACAAACCTGCCTATTGCGGTTTTCAGTTCGGCTCCATCGTCAACCGCTCGCCCGTCGTCGTCGGCATCTCGACCAGCGGCGCCGCGCCGATCCTCGGGCAGGCTATCCGGCGCCGCATCGAAACCCTGTTGCCGCCAGCGCTCGCAAGCTGGGCGCAGCTGGCGCGCGACCTGCGTGATCGCGTCGCTGAAGGGCTGGTGCCCGGCCCGCGCCGCCGCGCACTCTGGGAAGCCCTTGTGGACCGCGCCTTTGGACCCGAGCCGACCGCCAACGACAAGCGCGACCTGAATGAACACATCGCCATCGTGCCCCATTCATCGAGGGCCGGTCATGTCACCTTTGTCGGCGCGGGCCCGGGCGACGCCGGTCTCATGACGCTCAAGGGCGTTCGCGCGCTGCAGGCCGCTGATGTCATCCTGTTCGACGATCTCGTTTCCGATGACGTGCTGGAACTGGCGCGGCGCGAGGCGAAGCGCATTCTGGTCGGCAAGCGCGCAGGGCGCCCGAGCTGCAAGCAGCACGAGATCAATGCCATGATGGTGTCGCTGGCCAAGGCGGGCCGGCGCGTCGTGAGGCTGAAATCGGGAGACCCGATGATCTTTGGCCGTGGTGGCGAGGAGATTGAAGCGCTGGAGCAGCAAGGGATAGGCTATGACGTGGTGCCAGGTGTCACGGCAGCATTGGCGATGGCGGCGTCACTCGGCGTCTCACTGACGCATCGCGACAAGGCGCGTTCGGTGCGTTTCATCACCGGTCACTCCAAGGATGGCGGCCTACCGAAAGACGTTGATTGGAAAGCCGTCGCAGACCCCTCGGCGAGCACGATTTTCTACATGGGAGGCAGGACGGCGACCGCAATAGCCGACGTCCTGATCGGACACGGCCTGTCGCCTTCCACGACCGTGGCTGTTTGCGCCGATCTCAGCCGTAAGACTGAGAACAAACTCCATTGCAGCTTGGCAGAGCTTCCGACCGCGATCGGCACGATCGGCGACGATCATGCCGTTATGATCGGGGTCGGCGCGGTATTCGCAAAGCGCGAGTTCGCGGCTCTGCAACGCCCGGAATCTCAGCTCGTCAACGGATGAAAGGCGCGATCAAACGCCAAGGACCTGCTTGGCGATAATTTCGCGCTGGATTTCCGAACTGCCGCCGAAGATCGTGTTGGCGCGGCCGTTGAGATGGCGCGGCACCAGCGTCAGGAATGCTTCCGGCAGCAGGCTTTCGTGATTGAGCGCATAGAGCGGCCGCATCGGCTCCTCGATCAGCGCGCTCTGCCCGATGACCTCGACGCCGATGCGCGTGATGGCCTGATGGATTTCGCTGGCGCGCAGCTTCAGCGACGACGACACCGCGCCGGGATTCTGGCCGCTCTGCAACGCGGACAGCACGCGCAGTTCGGCGAACTCGAGCGCATCGAGATCGAGCGAGATTTCCGAAATCTTCATCGCGATTTCGGGATGCGCGATCGCATGATCGGTCACCTCGCTCTCCGCGACCTCGCAGATGTTGCGCAGCGCCTGACGCAGCTTCGGAGATACCACGCCGCCGCCGCGCTCGAACTCGAGCAGATACTTGCCATAGGTCCAGCCCTGCCCTTCTTCGCCGACCAGATTGGCGGCCGGGACATGAACGTCGTCGAAGAAAACCTGATTGACCTCGTGGTCGCCGCCCATCGTCCTGATCGGGCGAATGGTGATTCCCGGCGTCTTCATGTCGATCAGCAGGAAGCTGATGCCGTCCTGCTGGCGCGCGCCGTCGCTGGTGCGCACCAGCGCGAACATGCGGTTCGCGAAATGCGCGTGGGTGGTCCATATCTTGGTGCCGTTGACCACGTAGTGGTCGCCCTTGCGCTCCGCCTTGGTGCGAAGCGACGCCAGATCGGACCCCGAGCCCGGCTCGGAATAGCCCTGGCACCACAGATCCTCGCCGGAGAGGATGCGCGGCAGATAGAAATCCTTCTGCTCCTGCGAGCCGTAGCGGATCAGCAGCGGCCCCACCATGCGCACGCCCATCGGCGACATCGCCGGCGTGCCGACCCGCGCGCATTCGGCTTCGAAGATGAAACGCTGCGCAGCATTCCAGCCCGGCCCGCCGGCGTCCTTGGGCCAGCCCGGCGCGACCCAGCCGCGCGCATGCAGCGCTTTCTGCCAGGGCACGACCACATCCGGATCGGACTGGAACGACGGCGTCAGCTTCTGGGCGCGGCGGGTTTCGGGCTTGAAGTTGTCTGCGATGAACGCGCGGATCTCGTCACGAAACGCAAGCTCTTCGGCATTGAATTCGAGTTCCATGCTCTTCTCCTCAAACGCTTGCGGACTGGCGCATCAGCGCGGCGTGACGGCGCAAATGATGGTCGCCGCTGCCGAGCATCGTCTCGAAAGCCAGCAGGCGCTTGAAATAAAGCCCGACATCGAGTTCATCGGTGACGCCCATCGCGCCGTGCAATTGAACCGCTTCCTCGGCGATCTTGCGCGCGCTGGTTCCGACCTTGCACTTGGCCCCGGAGGCCGCCATGGCGCGCACCACGTCGTTGCTGCTCTCGCCGGAATACAGCGCCGCGCGAAGCGCGGTCGAACGCGCTTCATCGCAGGCGATATACATATCGACGAGGCGATGGCGGATGACCTGATTGGCGGCCAGCGCGCGGCCGAACTGCTTGCGGGTCTTGGTGAACTCGATGGTGGTGTCCACCAGCGCGCTCATCAGGCCGACGGCCTCGGCGCTCATCGCCGTCAGCGCGCCATCGATGATCCGCGCGATGGCGGGAAGCGCGTTGTCGTCTTCGCCCAGCCGGGCATCATACGGCAACACAACATCGTCAAGAACCAGATCGGCGATCCGTCCGCCTCCCATGCGCGGCGCATCGCGCAGCGTCAGGCCCCTGGCATTGCGCGGCACCAGAAACAGCGCGACGGCATCGTCGCCCGCACCCGCGATCCGTGCGGACACGACATGAATGCCGGCCGCCGCCGCATCCAGCACCGCGACCTTGCGGCCGCGCAGATGCCAGCCGTCCTGCTCGCGCCGCGCTTCCGCAGCAATCGCATCGAGGCCGTGGCGCGGGTCCTTTTCATAATGCGCGAATGACAGATGCAGATCGCCCTGCACGATCTGCGGAAGAAAATCCCGCTTTTGCGCAGCGCTGCCGCACGTGGCAATCGCGCCGCCGCCCAGAAGCACGGTCGACAGGAACGGCTCCGCGACTGCGCCCCGGCCGAATTCCTCCATCACGATTCCGATGTCGACCGGACCTCCGCCAAAGCCGCCGTCTTCCTCGGAGAAAGCAAGGCCGAGCCAACCCAGCTCGGCGAAATTGCGCCAATGCTGCGCACTGAAACCCTGCGGCTCCTGCGCGGCCTTCCTGCGGCCTTCGGAATCGTAGTTCTCGGCCACGTAACGCGCGACACTCTCGCGCAGCATCCGCTGAGAGTCGGTGGGGGTCAGATCCATGTTGATGTCATCCAGCGAAAACGATCAGAAAACGAAGCACGCCGGCGCAGCGATACGGTCACCTGCGCGCGAGCGGCAAATGTCCGGCCCAGTTGCCAGGGCGGAACGAAGGCCGCGGTCGCGACGCAGGACGAGATGCTTCAGTGGAGCGGGAGTGCGACCGGACTGTCGATGCGAGATGCCGCGCCTGCTTGGTCCGTCGGTCATGGCACTCCCCGCGACTTGTTGTTGGGCGTTCCGCATCCCTTAAAACAAGAATGCCAAGCGCTGCCCGCGATCTTCGCGCAAGCTTTAGTCTTCTCTATCGTGTCGTCCAATCGGGTGGGAAGGCGTGAATATGACCCGCCATCGTTCCATATTTGGAACGCAGGTATCCGGGCGCGCTGCGCCTTTTCCTAGCGCGAGATGGTGGACCGTTGCGGGCGCGCCGCCAGCTCCGCATCATCCGGCAGATTCGGCACCAGCGACGGAAACGCAGGCTGAGCCTGCCGCACGCGATTGCGGCCGTCGGACTTCGCGCGATAAAGCGCCGCGTCGGCAGCTCCGATCAGGCGACGCCACGCAAGCTGCCCGAGATTGCCGCTGGCAACGCCGAAACTCGCCGTGACATGCAGCGTCACGCCATTGGACAGCGCGATCTCGCTCGCCTCCAGCACCTGACGAATCTGTTCGGCCAAATCCGCCGCCGTGCGGACATCACGGTTCGGCCTCAGAATGACGAATTCCTCGCCGCCGAAGCGCGCGAACAGATCGTTTTCCTCCAGCAGCGGACGGATCAGCCGCACAGTTTCCTGCAGGACGAGATCGCCTTCCAGATGGCCGTGCCGGTCGTTGATGGCCTTGAAGTGGTCGATGTCCATCAACACGAGACAGGCGTCATCCGCCATCCCGTCGCTGCCGGCATGGCTTTCGCCGATCATGTCTAGCGCCCGCCGGTTCATCAGTCCGGTCAGGCTGTCGGTTTCAGCCTGCAGCTTCAACTGCTTCACCAGCGAACTGCGCTCCGCAAGACTGCCGCGCAGAACATCGATGGCATCGAACAGGCGGCGCATTTCGCTCGCGCGAGGCTGGTCCTGGCGCAGAACCATCGGCCGGTCCTCCGCCAGCGAGATCACCGCGTCCCGTGCGCGCATCAGGGGACTGAAGACGATCCGCTGAGCGGCAATCATCAGGCTCACGAGAATCGCCAGAATGAGCGCAGTCATCCCGGCGGTCGCGCCAAGGAGCACGAGGGCATGGTTGCTGATCTGCGTCAGACGATCGACCGCACTGTCGAGATAGGCGCCGCGCAATAGCTCCAGCGGCTTCAGCGTCTCGACATAACGCACGGTGAACTCATCGGCGGTCATCGTGTACGCGCCGGACTTTCGCCCCTCCGCGATCATTCCGTCCACGATGGCAAGGCCCTTGCCGAAAAACATCGTGTCGGCGTCGTTCAGCCCCTGAACCACCCTCGGGTCTTCGCTGACGCGGCTGCGCGTCTCGATCAGCGACCACAATTGAACGATGCGGCCGCGCGTCCGGTTGCTGTCGCTGAAATTCTTGAGCCGCATCGGCTCGCCCACCGCGATCGGCGCCATGATCTGCGATCCGATCCGCCCGCCATATTCCCGCAGGTCGCTGAAGATCTTGCCGGTCATCACCGCCCCGGCGAGGCCGGGACTCGCCGCCGTCAGCAATCTCGCCTTCCAGGAAACGATCGGCGCGAAGGTATCGACCACCTTGACCATGCTTTCGATCGCCGCTTCGACATCGTCGACACTGCGGCGTTCGCGCGGCATCGCTGCGACGCGATCGACGTTTTGACGGCCCTCCAGCAGTTGAGCCTTCACCGCCTTCAGCAGGTCAGCGGGAACGCTGGGACCGCTGGGCGCGGCCAGACGATCGAGGCTGGCATCGGCGCGCGCACGGAACATCGCAAGACGTTCGCGCAGCATCTCGCGGTCCGCGCCGGAATCGCCGAGCAGACTGTTTGCCGGTCCACGCTCGGCCGAAAGCAAATTCGCGGCGAGAAGGATGAGCCGATAGCTCTCCAGTCCACGCAGGTTCTGATTGGCGCGATGATAGTCCTCGACGGACCGCATGATGACGCCGGCTGCAAGAACGGCGGTGCAGACAAGGGCGATTCCGGTCCCGATCAAAAGCTTGCGTCGCAGGCTGTGACCATTGCTGTCCGTCAGATGCGCCGCACGCAAAAGCCTGATCCTGTGCCGAATGGCATGAAGGGGACGGGTGTACCGGAATATCATCTAAGTATTCTTCTTTGAGCGATTAAACCCGCTGTTCTCTTCCATACGCGCCCGGGGATTGCATTTAAGTAAAGTGACACAGTTAAGATTGAGTCCCAATCCGCAACCCCTGCGGTTGCAGCTCAACATGAACGCAAGTTGCGCGTAATTCCTTGGAATATGGCCGGACCCGCGCGCCCGTCCCGCGCGCGTTAAAGGAAAATTGAGCTTAACAGGCGCAGGCGGTGAACAGCCGGAGAGTCATCGCGCGCGGCCGCGCGCAACAGCCTCCGTCACGTCTCTTTTAGTTGCGATCGATTCGCTTCAACAGCACCAGCAGGCAGGACACCGCGCCGATCACAATGGTGAAGCAGCCGAGGCCGATCAGCGTCGCCTTGAAGATAAACTCATCGCGGAAAATCCACGCAGCCGCCCAGCACAGCAACGTGACCAGAGGCGCGAAGATCAGGATCGGCAGCAATGCCTTTTCCAGATTTTCGCGCAGCCGCTCCGGCCTAGTCTGCTTTGCGTTCATCCCGGCAGACTGCGGGCATCACCGCGGCCGGTCAATCACGATGTGGAACGCCATTGCCGCACCTGCACGCAGGCAGGATGCTTTGGTCAGGGCCTTGCCGCCGCCGGCGCGCGGCGCTGAATGGTCATCAGGGCGATCCCGGCCACCACGCAGACCAGTCCGACGCCCACCGTGGGCGACACCGTCTCGCCGAGAAATACCACGCTGAGCAGAACGCCGATCGGCACGCGCAGATACGCCTGCGCGGTGGTCCCGACCGGACCGAGCGTCCGGATCAGATGGAAATAGATCACGAAGGCGCCCGCGGTGGAGAAAACGGCAAGCACCAGCAACGCAATGATGGTGTTTGTCGACGGCGTCAGCGTCCATGGATGATCGACAATCAGACTGGTCGGCACCAGCACGCACGCGCCGCAAAGCAACGAGCCCGCCGCCGGCACGATGGAATCGAGACCGTTGAAGTTGCGCCCGAACAGTACCGCCGCGCCGAACGCCACCGTGGCCAGCACCAGCGCGAGCTGCGCCACCACATCCTTACCGAGTCCGCCCAGTGCGTTGACGCCGATCACAAGGCAGATTCCCGCAAGGCCGATCATGATGCCTATGCCCTGACGCAAGGTCGGGCTTTCGTGACGAACGAACAGCAATGCCAGCAGCACGGCAAAGATCGGCGCATTCGAACCGAGAATGACCGCCAGCCCCGCATCGACATGGCTTTCCGCCCAGGCGATCAGGGCGAACGGAACCACGCTGTTCAGGCTGGCCTGGATCATGAAGCGCCGCCAGACATCGGGATCGCGCGGAAGCTTGATTCCGCGGAAGGCCATGACGCCCAGCAGGATAATGCTGGCAATCAACGTGCGCGACGCAATCAGCGTCAGCGGCGGGACTTCCACGACTGCGATCTTGATCAGAATAAAGGCCGACGCCCATAGCGTCGCCAGCAGCAGCAGCATCCCAAGGTTGATCACGGTGCGGATGCGGGGTGTCTCGATCGCAGAAGTCATTCCAAATCCCGGTTGCCTCAAAGCCCGACAGTGCCATGTCAGGCCCCTCATGATTACGATGCAGGCTGAACCTTATGCGCCGCGCAGAAGATTGCCGTATTGCTCCGGCACCTCGACCTCGAAACCGAGAATCGCTGCCGACAGCGCCTTACCATAGTTATCAAGGCTAAGACTTCGCGAGACGCCGCCGCCAAGCGCGCCTTCCGCGACAAAGTTCAGCGCCGCGAGATTATCCGCGGCATGGCGCGTCACCTCGCCCTTGATCGCGTCGCGATAAAAAGCCTTGAAACGCGCGGCCGTCAATTGCTCTTTCAGCAGCGGATAGAACTCGTCGTGATAGGCAATGACCGCGATGTTCGAGGTGTTGCCCTTGTCGCCGGAGCGCACATGCGCCACGCGCTCAAGCTTGACCTTCAATTTTCCCTGCATGCTCAGCTCTCGTACCAGGAGATGGCGTGCGGCACCTGTTCGCGCGGCACGAGGGTGGACCACACGCCGATGATCTCGCGCGTGCGATCCTGATGCGGCACGCGCTTGCCGGTCATGGCCACACCCGACACCGCCATGCCGTCAATCTCGCGGCCGACCTTCATCGCTTCCTCGCGGGTCTTGCATCGGGCCGCGACACGCACTGCGACTTCATAGGGCTCCGGCGCGTCCGATGGCGTGGCCTCGCCGTGAATCGCATTGAGGCCGAGAAAATCGATCCGCAGGTCATCGGCCTTGAGATTCACGATGCGGAAGCGTTCCTCGAGAATTTGTTTGGCCAGTTTCGCGCGGCGCAGCGCGCCGGGTCCGGCATAGAAGAACATGTCCTCGCCGATGAAGCCTTCCATGCAGCCCATCGAGACTTTCAAGGTAGGCGTGCGCGGCTTTCCCGAGATTGCACTGACGCGCATGCGATCCGGCCCGGCTTCCTCGATCGCTGCCGTGGTGAAATCCACCACCACATCCGGCGTGATGTAATTGGCCGGATCGTGCACCTCGTAGAGCATCTGCTCTTTCACGGTCATGGCATTGATCGCGCCGCCGGTGCCCACGACTTTCGCAATGACCGCGCTGCCGTCGCTCTCCACCTCCGCGATGGGAAAAGCCAAGTCCCAGGGATTCGGCACATCCTTGAAGCCGGGATCGGCGAAATAGCCGCCGGTGACCTGCGCGCCGCATTCGAGCAGATGACCGAGCCCGCTGCCCGCGCCGAGCTTCGCAAAATCATCCGCGCGCCAGCCGAATTCATGCATCATCGGCGCGAGGAACAGCGATGGATCGGCGACACGTCCGGTGACGACAATGTCCGCGCCGCCCTGCAAGTCTTGTACGGTGGGCTATGCGCCGGGATAGTGTTCGGGGGAAATGAACCCGCACGCGTGGGCCGACCGGGCCTCGCCGTTTTACAGAATAAGGCGGCGGGGCCGCGCGATTTGATCCGTGATGAGACTGCCAGAATCCGCCGCGTCCTTTTTTCCTTTGGCCCCATGCGCGCGCAGCAGTTCGGCGATCCGCCGTGCCGCGCCGTCCGGATTGATCCAGCCCTGATTGGAGATGATCTTCGTGCCGCGCTTCAGGCAGCCCGGCAGCACCGCATTCATGCGGTCGTGGAGGTAAGTGTCATATCCCGGGAACGATGGATCGCGGCGCTTGCGTACCTGCGCGGCGGACACCGTCGCTTCCGCCATGGTCTCGAAGCAGAGATAGTCCAGATCGCCCCGCTCGGCGTTGAGTTTCGCCGGCCCGATGCGGTCGCCCCACCACGCCGATCCCGCGCCTATTCGCAATGTCGACAAAAAGTTGATCCTCCCCGGCGGCTTTTGTCCGGCTGGCGGCTTGCCTTGAACGGCAAATCCAACAAGTATTTGGCCATGAAACTACTTACGTTCGCCGCCCTTGTCGCCCTCGCCGTTGCGCATAGCCCTGTGCGCGCGGAGCAGGCGCTGCCGCCCTCGCCGTTCACCACCACGCTGTCCAATCACACACCGCTGGTGTTCGGCATGAGCGCGGATGACGCGGCCATGGCGCTTGGCCAGCCGCTGACCTATGTGAGCGGCAGACGGGGCCATGAGATTTACCTCGTGATCCGCAATGTCGGCGGCAGCCGCTGGTCGTTCCGTGACGATCCGCTCTATCTGCAATTCCGCGGCGGACGCCTCACCGGCTGGAAGGCCGACTGGAGCCGCAACTGGATGTGGCAATAGCATCCACGCGGCCATCCTCCCGTTCAAACTCACATGAAAGGAAAGTCCTGATGGGACAGACCGTGACATTGACCGCTTCCGATGGTTTCAAGCTGGGTGGCTATCGCGCCGATCCCGCCGCCGCGCCGAAAGGCGCGATCGTGGTGATCCAGGAAATCTTCGGCGTGAATTCCCACATCCGCAATGTGTGCGACCGCCTGGCGAAGGAAGGCTATGTCGCCATCGCGCCCGCGATCTTCGATCGCATCGAACCGGACTTCCAGTCCGGCTATTCGCCCGAGGAAGTAGCGGTGGCGCGCAAATTCGTGGCGTCGCCGGACTGGCCTGCGATGCTGCGCGACACACAGGCTGCGATCGACGCGGTGAAGGACGTGGGTCCTGTCGGCATCATCGGCTTTTGTCTCGGCGGCAGCGTCGCCTATGCGGCGGCAAACAAGCTGTCGGGATTAAGCGCCGCCATCGGTTACTACGGCGGCGCCATCGTGCGCTTCGCCGACGACAAGCCGACGGCACCGACGCAGCTTCACTTCGGCGAGAAGGACAGCGGCATTCCGCTGAGCGACGTCGAGACCATCAAGGCGAAGCGACCCGAGATCGAAGTGTTCACCTATCCCGGCGCGCAGCACGGATTCGGCTGCGACGAGCGCGCCAGCTATGACAAGGCAAGCTCGGATCTGGCGTGGCAGCGCAGCCTCGCGTTCTTCGCAGCGCATTTGAAATAATGATCTGGTCTTCCCGGCGAAGGCCGGGAAGACATGCGGTGAGATCGAACTTCAGAACCACCGCTCGGTGACGACAATCGTGTCACCCGGCTTGAGGAAGGTGCCGGGCGGCACCACGGCCTGCGCGGCGCCGCCTTCACCCACGCGGGTCAGCTTGATGCTGCTGCGCTCGGCGCGCGGCGTAAAGCCTCCGGCAATTGCCACCGCCGTTTCCGCCGTCATGTTGGGAACGAACGGATACTGTCCAGGCGCGGTCACTTCGCCGAGAATGAAGAAGGGACGATAGCTCTCGACCTCCGCGGCCACATAGGGCTCGCGCAGATAGCCCTTCTTCAGCCGCGCGGTGATGGCGGCGGCGAGTTCGGCAGGCGTCAACCCGCGCGCAGGCACCGCGCCGATCAGCGGCATCGTGATCGCGCCGCTCGCGCCGACCGCATAGGTGTTAGTGAGGCCGTCCTGCCCGTAGACCACGACGCGCAGCTTGTCGCCGGCATCGAGCCGGTACGGCTCGTTGACCGGCGCATAGCCTGTCGTCACCGGCGCGGTCGTCCGCATGCAGCCGGACACCGCCAGCGCAAACAGGACGACGGCAATCAGCGGCAGTCGCGACGCACGCATAAAAACGCTCCGGGCCCGCCCTCACATGAGGGACAGGCCCGGTTTGCGGCATTTATGGTTAATAAAGGGTAAGCGTTAGGCGCTGACGCCCACGCCGATCGGGCACGAGACGCCGGTACCGCCGAGGCCGCAATACCCGCCCGGATTCTTCGCCAGATACTGCTGGTGATAGTCCTCTGCGAAATAGAACGGACCAGCCGGCGCGATCTCCGTGGTGATCGAGCCGTAGCGCTTGGCATTGAGCGCCTTGTTGTAGGCGTCCTTCGAAGCCAGCGCCGCTTTCATCTGCGCATCGCTGGTGGTGTAGATCGCCGAACGATACTGCGTGCCGATGTCATTGCCCTGACGCATGCCCTGGGTTGGATCGTGGCTTTCCCAGAAGGTCTTGAGCAACGCCTCGTAGGACACCTTCGCCGGATCGAACACCACCAGCACCGCTTCAGTGTGGCCGGTGCGTCCCGAGCAGGTTTCTTCATAGGTCGGATTAGGCGTCACGCCGCCGGCATAGCCAACCGCCGTGACATAGACCCCGTCCATTTCCCAGAACTTGCGCTCGGCGCCCCAGAAACATCCGAGCCCGAAGATCGCGGTTTCCAAACCGGCGGGATAAGGCCCCTTCAGCGTGTGGCCATTGACGAAATGCGTGCGCGCCGTCGGCAGTTCGGCCGCGCGGCCCGGCAGCGCCTCGGCGGCGCTCGGCAAGTCGAGGGATTTGCGGGAGAAGAACATGACTTCCTCCTTCAGTTCGCTGCACTCTATATATGTCTCTACGCAGCAGGCAGCAGGACGTTACATCCAGACCGGACATCATATGTCCGGCAGCGCGCCTAGTTCCGCGAATAGCCGATCAGCGGCTTGGACGGCCGGAACACCAGCATCATCAGGATGCCCAGAATCCCCATCACCGCCCAGGCCGGCTGGTTGAGCAGCAGCTTCATCACGCTGTTCCAGAGCAGCGGCGAAACGCCCTCCACCATGGCCTGAAAGGACTGCTGGCTGGCCTGGTTGATGTCGTTCCAAAGCTCGCCCAGCCGGGTGATCCGGAGCGTCTGGTCGGCAATGGTCCGGGCCCCGTCATAGACCAGCGACAGGAAGCCGATGACCAGCAGAAACAGCCCGATCAGACGAAAAAACCCGCGGATCATCCCTCACCCCTTGTATTTCAGCGGCTTATGTAGCCGCCTCGCCGGTCCCGGAAGGCCCCCGAACCCGTCTCGAAGCCCCAAAACGGCCCCGGAAAACGTTGACGGTCCGGGCCGTTATCCCTATAAGAACCCGCAACTGGCGGCGGGCGCAATCCTGCCGCCGATGTTCTTTAAGAGCATGTTCTGCTAGACATGTCCTCAGCTAAGAACATTTCAGACAACACGATTTTCACCCAGCATCGGCCGAACGGTCGATATCGATCAGCCCGGCGACGCAGGATCGCAGTCGCAGCCTGACCGACCGAGAGAAACCGAGAGACCATGGCCAACACGACCTCTGCCAAGAAAGCGACGCGCAAGATCGCCCGCCGCACCCTGATCAACAAGTCGCGCCGTACCCAGATGCGCGGATCGGTTCGCCGCGTCGAGGAAGCGATCAAGAATGGCGATCGCAACGCCGCGCTCGAAGCGATGAAGCTCGCCGAGCCGGACCTGATGCAGGCAGCGCAGCGCAACATCATTCACCGCAACAACGCGAGCCGTAAGGTGTCGCGCCTGACGCACCAGATCGCAAAGCTCGCCAAGTAAGCCGCGAGTATTGCTCAGGTCATCGCAAGCAAGCGTCTGATCGAGCGAAGCGTTCCTGAAAAAACCAACTCGCGAAAGCCCGGCAAATGCCGGGCTTTTTCTTTTGCTCCTGCAAACAGCAGCACGATCATCGCACCGGCGACGGCAGCTTCGGGCAAACAGCGCCGGCAAAACCATCGCCGCATGCACGCAAGAACCTGCACCCATGCGAGTTTGAAAAATGCAAGGGCCTCGCCGCACTCATGCCGATGCGACGCGAAGGGTTACCCTCCTCCGCCGATCACAAAAATCCACGAGTCACGAAGACCTTATCGGCATAGCATCACGCACCAGTTGGAAAACGCGCTCGCCGCCAGACGAATCTTAAATAATTTATGAAGACTATTCGGGCGCTCCGAAGCTTTGTGACAGTTGTCCGACTTTTCGAATCTCCGCACAGATTCAAAACCTTGCTGTTTTGTCATCAAGCGCGCGCGGTTTCACATCGCATGCGAGTCGAATTTCAAGCGCGCGTTCTGGAATCAATTTCATTGCGAGGCGTGTCCCGTCGTGTATTTCTAATTCTGTCGCGGCGCCCAAGGTTCTTCTGATCAGCGCGATTTGAGTACCTTGGCGGGCATGCAATCAGTTACGGGTTTGCAAGCTAGCGATGCTTTCCAAGCGATGGTTCGGTCGAACTCACGTGAGTTGTGGGAACGTTGTTCTGTGCGAAGATTTCTCCGGGGCGTGATCGGACCTTTCCGATGTTACGCCAAAAGCGAGAGGCCGCAGATGGACCGTTCGTCAGTTCTGGAAAGCCGGGTGAGGAAGTGAGACGGGGCGACTAACGCTGCGTGAAAGCCGGATCATCTGACCGGGCGACGCGAGCGAAACTTGAACAGTTTTAACGTGATGATGACTTGCCGCGGCATCTCCGCGGCGGGAGGGGTGATTTCTATGTCCAGCAATCGGAAACGACAAAGCGGCATCGTGGAATTCCTTTTCATCGGCACGATGTCCCTGGACGTATCCGCCGCGTCCTGCGGCCCTCCTCTCCACGCCAGTCGGCCCTAGCGCCCGGCGCGTTCTCCTTCTCCCGAACCAGCGATGCCAAACGGCGATGAACGCCGAATGGCGAAGCATCGGCGGATGACGGACAACGCAACGGCCGCAGGCGGCCAAGTCATGTCGTGGCGATCGTATCGCCGAGCAGAACACAAATCAGAAGATCAGAGCGCAAATGACCATCTCGACACAGTCCATCCAGCCGGCCATCGAACTTGCAGACGCGGAGCGCGACCAGTGGGCGCGTTTCAAGGACCGTCTGCGCAGCAACGCGGGTGAAGATGTCTATTCGAGCTGGTTTGCGCGCATGGATCTGGAGCGCATTCAGGACGACTGCGTCTACATGACGGTGCCGACCAAGTTCCTGAAGAGCTGGATTCAAAGCCACTATGTCGATCGCGTGCTGGCCTGCTGGCAGGCCGAAGCCCCCGGCGTCAAGCGCGTGGAGCTGTCGGTGCGCACCGCGATGCGCGTCGCCGCGCCGGCCGTGAAGGGCCCGCAGGTCGAGCGCCGCCCCGACCTCAGCGCCGCCCGCCCGCCCGCGGAAGTTCGCAACACCGCGACCGCGCCGGTGTCCGCAAGCCATGACGCGCTCGGCGGCTCGCCGCTCGATCCGCGCCTGACCTTCGCGACCTTCGTGATGGGCCGCTCCAACACCCTCGCCCACGCCGCCGCGCGTCAGGTGGCCGAAGGCCGCCGCGGCGACAGCGTGATGTTCAATCCGCTTTACATCCACGCCGGTGTGGGCCTCGGCAAAACCCATCTGCTGCAGGCGGTGACCTGGGCCGGCAATTCCAACCCCGAGCGCAAGGTGCTGTATCTGACGGCCGAGAAATTCATGTACGGCTTCGTCGCGGCGCTGAAATCGCAGACCGCGCTGGCGTTCAAGGAAGCGCTCCGCGGCATCGACGTGCTGGTGATCGACGACCTGCAGTTCCTGCAGGGCAAATCCACCCAGTCCGAATTCTGTCACACGCTGAACGCGCTGATCGACGCCGGCCGTCAGGTGGTGATCGCCGCCGACCGTCCGCCGTCCGACCTCGAAAGCCTCGATGATCGCGTCCGCTCGCGTCTCGCCGGCGGCCTTGTGGTCGAGATGGGATCGCTCGGCGAAGAACTGCGTCTCGAAATTCTCAAATCGCGCGTCTCCGCCGCGAAAACGCATCACGCCACCTTCGACGTGCCGATGCCGGTGCTGGACTATCTCGCCAAGACCATCACCCATAATGGCCGCGACCTCGAGGGCGCGATCAACCGCCTGCTGGCCCACTCCAAACTGAACGCCACGCCGGTCACGCTGGAAATGGCCGAGCGCGAAGTGCGCGATCTGGTGCGCCCGATGGAGCCGAAGCGGGTCAAGATCGAGGAGATCCAGCGTGTGGTCGCCCGGCAGTACAATGTCAGCCGCTCCGACCTCTTGTCCTCCCGTCGCACGGCGAACGTGGTCCGCCCGCGCCAGGTCGCGATGTATCTCGCCAAGACGCTGACCCTGCGCTCGCTGCCGGAAATCGGCCGGCGGTTCGGCGGCCGCGACCACACCACCGTGCTTCATGCCGTGCGCAAGATCGAATCCCTAGTGGCCAAGGACCTCTCGCTGTCCGATGAGGTCGAACTCCTCAAGCGCCAGCTTCAGGAATAAGCAGCCCGTTCCCGGCGCGGCCTGAGATAACGCTGAGATAACAAAGGTGGAAAGCGGCCATGAGGCCGCCAGCACCCTTGCGCTCCGCGCGCATTCGCGCCACCTTACGGCCCCCGTGGGGTGCGGCGAAATCTGGTTTTTCCGGCCCGCGGGTCCAATCGCCGCGGTGCGCTGTCCGGCCGCCCGGCACTTCCAATCACGCTATGGACTTGGGATCAGGCGGAATTGTCATGAAGGTTACCGTCGAGCGCGCGCAACTCCTGAAATCGCTGAGCCACGTTCACCGCGTGGTCGAACGGCGGAATACGATTCCGATCCTCGGCAACGTGCTGATCCGCGCCGACAAGTCGCGCCTCAGCCTGAAAGCCACCGACCTCGATCTCGAAGTCACCGAAACGCTCGCCGCCGAAACCGCCACCGGCGGCTCCACCACCGTGCCCGCGCACATGTTCTATGACATCGTGCGCAAGCTGCCGGACGGCTCGCAGATCGTGCTGGAGGGCGACGGCGACCGCTCCGTGCTGGCAATCCGCGCCGGGCGCTCGCGCTTCACGCTGCAGACCCTGCCGGAAAGCGATTTCCCCGATCTCGCCGCCGGCGACATGACCCATTCCTTCACGCTCGGCGCCGCCGACATGAAGCGGCTGATCGACCGTACCCAGTTCGCGATCTCGACGGAAGAAACGCGCTACTATCTCAACGGTATCTATCTGCATGCGGCGGGGACCGCCAAGGACGGCACACTGCGCGCGGTCGCCACCGACGGCCATCGCCTCGCGCAGGTCGATCTGCCGTTGCCCAAGAGCGCCGAAGGCATGCCGGGCGTGATCGTGCCGCGCAAGACCGTGGGCGAAGTGCAGCGCCTGATCGAGGACACTGAGGCCGAACTCAAGATCGAACTGTCGCAGGGCAAGATCCGTTTCACCATCGGTGACGTGGTGCTGACCTCGAAGCTGATCGACGGCACGTTCCCGGACTATGGCCGCGTCATTCCGCAGAACAACGACAAGGAACTCGTGATCGACAAGAAGGATTTCGAGGACGCGGTGGACCGCGTCTCGACGATTTCCTCCGAGCGCGGCCGCGCGGTGAAGCTGGCGCTGTCCGCCGGGAAGCTGGTGCTATCGGTGACCAACCCGGATTCCGGCAGCGCGACAGAAGAACTGGAAGTCGAGTACGCGTCCGACCCGCTCGATATCGGCTTCAACTCGCGCTACCTGCTCGACATCGCCGCGCAGATCGAGGGCGAAGTCGCGGTGCTGCGGCTGGCCGATCCCGGCTCGCCGACGCTGGTGCAGGACAAGGACGCCAAGGGCGCGCTCTACGTCCTGATGCCGATGCGGGTGTAAGCGCCCGCATTCTGCTGTAGAAGACGGCTCATCATGACCGTCTCCCGCATTCTGCGCCTGTCGCTGACGCATTTCCGCAATTACCGTGCGGCGAGCGTGGAGACGCGCGGCGACCTCATCGCGCTGGTCGGCGCCAATGGCGCGGGCAAAACCAACTGTCTGGAAGCGATCTCGTTTCTCTCGCCGGGACGCGGCCTGCGCCGCGCCACGCTGGACGACGTCGCCGACATTCAGGGCGACGGCTCCTGGGCGATTTCCGCCGAAGTGGAGGGTGCTTACGGGCTCGCCACCCTCGGCACCGGCATCGATGCGCCCCGCGCAGATGGAACATCCTCGGCGCGGCGCGTGCGCATCGATCGCGAGCCGGTGACATCCGCCGCAGCGTTCGGCGATCATTTGCGCATGGTGTGGCTGACGCCTGCGATGGACAGCCTGTTCATGGGCGCGGCCTCCGAGCGCCGCAGGTTTTTCGACCGCCTCGTGCTGGCCATCGACTCTGAGCATTCCAGCCGCGTCTCCGCGCTCGACCGCGCACTGCGCTCGCGCAACCGCCTGCTGGAAGACCGCAATTTCGATGCGCACTGGTGCGACGCCATCGAACGCGAGACTGCGGAACTCGCCGTCGCCGTTGCCGCCCAGCGCGGCCAGACGTTGCAGCGGCTGAGCGCGAGGCTGGCCACGCGCGGCAGCCAGTCCGCGTTTCCGTCCGCACTGATCGCCCTCGACGGCTGGATGGAAAACGCGCTGCTCACCGAAACGGCCACCGCCGTCGAGGACCGCTACCGCGACATGCTGCGCGACAGCCGCGCCAAGGACGCCGCGGCCGGACGCACGCTGAACGGACCGCATCTCACCGACCTTCAGGTAATCTACGCGCCGAAAAACATGCCCGCGCGCGATGCCTCCACCGGCGAACAGAAGGCGCTGCTGATCGGCCTCGTGCTCGCGCACGCCACTCTCGTGGCAGAGATGACCGGCATCACGCCGCTGCTGCTGCTCGATGAAATTGTCGCGCATCTCGATCCGGATCGCCGCCGCGCGCTGTTCGATGAACTGGCGAGGCTCGGCGCGCAGGTCTGGATGACCGGCGCGGACCCTGCGGCCTTTGCCGACATCGGCGCCCATGCGGATGTCTTCAATGTCGACGCCGGGGCCGTGACCCGGCCGAGGTGAGATCGCGACAAGGTATCTCCTTCGTCATTGCGAGCGAAGCGAAGCAATCCATTTTTCACGCAACCAAAGGCTGGATTGCTTCGTCGCAAGGGCTCCTCGCAATGACGAAAAGAGCCACCCAAAATCCTGTCTCGAGAGCGCGCCGAATCAGCCTTTTCGACAGCCTCGAAAACGCCGATTCCAAGCCTTGAAAAACAGCCAAAAATGCCCATTTATTCAACAGCTTGGGGAACATCACTTTGCCCTAGGCGCATTGCTGTTTTCGTGGCACAAATCGGCTTTCAGGGGCGCATTTTCTGCGACCCGATTCGAGCCGCTCGCGCCCAATTTCTGAAGGCAACTCATGACCGAACCAGCCCGGCAAACCAGCGCCGAACCTGTCGCCAATCCGGGTGCGGAATACGGCGCGGAATCCATCCGGGTGCTGAAGGGCCTCGACGCCGTTCGCAAGCGGCCGGGCATGTATATCGGCGACACCGATGACGGCTCCGGCCTGCATCACATGGTTTACGAAGTCGTCGACAACGCGATCGACGAAGCGCTGGCGGGCCATGCTACGCGCGTCGAGGTGATCCTCAACGCCGACAATTCCGTCACCGTGCGCGACGATGGCCGCGGCATTCCCGTCGGAATTCACCAGGGCGAAGGCATCTCGGCGGCCGAGGTCATCATGACCCAACTCCATGCCGGCGGAAAATTCGACCAGAATTCCTACAAGGTCTCCGGCGGTCTGCACGGCGTCGGCGTTTCCGTCGTCAACGCGCTGTCAAGCAAGCTGGAATTGCGCGTCTGGCGCGACGGCAAGGAGCATTATGTCGAATTCGCCCATGGCGATTCCGTCGCGCCGCTCAAGGTTGTCGGCGACGCCAATGGCAAGCGCGGCACGGAAGTGACCTTCCATGCCTCGGTCGAAACCTTCAAGAACATCGACTACGATTTCGCGACACTGGAACATCGCCTGCGCGAACTGGCGTTCCTCAATTCCGGCGTCAACATCACGCTGTCCGACATGCGGCACGCGGTGGAGCACCGCGTCGAGCTGTTCTACGAGGGCGGTGTCGAGGAATTCGTCAAATATCTCGACCGCAACAAGAAGGCGATGGTGCCCTCGCCCATCGTGATGCGCTCGGAGCAGAACGGCATCGGCGTCGAGGTCGCCATGTGGTGGAACGACAGCTACCACGAGAACGTACTGTGCTTCACCAACAACATTCCGCAGCGTGACGGCGGCACCCATCTGGCCGGCTTCCGCGGCGCGCTGACGCGTCAGGTGACGAGCTATGCCGACGCCATGGCGAAAAAGGAAAAGATCGCGCTGACCGGCGACGACTGCCGCGAAGGCCTCACCGCCGTTCTGTCGGTGAAGGTGCCCGATCCGAAGTTCTCCTCGCAGACCAAGGACAAACTCGTTTCCTCCGAAGTCCGCCCGGTAGTCGAGAACGTGCTGAACGCCGCGCTCTCTGCATGGTTCGAGGAACATCCGACCGAAGCGAAAGCCATCGTCGGCAAGGTGATCGAAGCGGCGTCGGCGCGCGAAGCGGCGCGCAAGGCCCGCGATCTCACCCGTCGCAAGGGCGCGCTGGACGTCGCCTCGCTGCCCGGCAAGCTTGCCGACTGTCAGGAGCGCGATCCGGCGAAGTCCGAACTGTTCATCGTCGAGGGTGACTCCGCAGGCGGCTCCGCCAAGCAGGGCCGCAACCGCGAATTCCAGGCTGTGCTGCCGCTGCGCGGCAAGATCCTCAACGTCGAGCGCGCGCGTTTCGACAAGATGCTGTCATCGGAGCAGGTCGGCACGCTGATCACCGCGCTCGGCACCGGTATCGGCCGCGACGACTTCGACCTGTCGAAGCTGCGCTACCACAAGATCATCATCATGACGGACGCCGACGTCGACGGCGCGCATATCCGCACGCTGCTGCTGACGTTCTTCTTCCGCCAGATGCCGACACTGATCGAAGGCGGCTTCCTCTATATCGCGCAGCCTCCGCTGTTCAAGGTGACGCGCGGCAAGTCCGAGCAGTACCTCAAGGACGAGCGCGCGATGGAGGATTACCTGATCGAGACCGGCCTCGACGACTGCACGCTCAGGCTCGCCACCGGTGAGGAGCGCCGCGGCCGCGACCTGCAGACGCTGGTGGACGACGCGCGCGTGATCCGCGGCGTCCTCAACAGCCTGCACAGCCGTTACAACCGCGCCGTGGTCGAACAGGCCGCGATCGCGGGCGTGCTGAGCCCGAGCGTGGTCGGCGACATCGAAGCCGCCAATCAGGCCGCCGACTATATCGCCAAGCGTCTCGACGCGCTGGCCGACGAAGTGGAGCGCGGCTGGGTCGGCAAGTTCACCGAGGGCGAAGGCTACTTCTTCGAGCGCACCGTGCGCGGCGTGAAGGATGTCGCCATCATCGACGACGCGCTGCTCGGCTCCGCCGAGGCGCGCAAGCTCGACGAATATGCGCCGCGGCTGCAGGACGCCTATCCGCGCAGCGCCGTGCTTCGCCGCAAGGACCTTGAAACGCCGATTCACGGCCCCGTCAGCCTGTTCGAGGCGGTGACCGAAGCCGGGCGCAAGGGCGTCGCCTATCAGCGCTATAAAGGCCTCGGCGAAATGAACCCGCAGCAACTGTGGGAGACGACGCTCGACGTCAATGCGCGCTCGCTCCTGCAGGTGAAGGTCAAGGAGGGCGATGCGGCCGACGACATCTTCACCAAGCTGATGGGCGACATCGTCGAACCCCGCCGCGAATTCATTCAGGATAATTCGCTCGACGCCAACGTGGACGTGTAACGCCACATCCCGGGTGATACCGGCCTCGTCATTGCGAGGAGCATTTGCGACAAAGCAATCCATGCCGGTAGCCCAAGATGGATTGCTTCGCGGAGCATGTCATCGGGCAGCGCTTTGCGCCGACCCGTTGGCTCGCAATGACGAATGAAGCCGGTCATCATTTGGCCGGGCGCTTTGTGCTAAGACCGCACCATGACATTCCTCGACAAGGCGGAGGCCCGCGCGCAGACGGTCATTCCGCGCAATCCTCTGGCGGCTGAATTCATAGAAACGCTCAAGCTGGCATGGCCGATCGCGCTAACGCAGCTCGGCCAGATCGCGATGATGACCACCGATCTCGCGCTGATCGGCAGGCTGGGCGATAACGCGGTCGCTGCGGCATCGCTGGCGCACATCGTGTTCTTCGTGGCCTTCACCATCGGCATGGGTCTGGTCTCGGCGGTCGCGCCGCTGGCGGCGCAGGCGCTCGGCGCGCGGCAACCACGCATGGTCCGCCGTTCGCTGCGGGTCGGCCTGTGGGCCGCGCTGTTGTTGTGCATTCCGATCAGCCTGCTGCCGCTCTATGGCGAACAGATCCTGCTCGCCCTCGGCCAGACGCCGGACAATGCGCGCCTCGCTCAGCGCTATCTGCTCGGACTGACGCCCGGCATCGCGCCCGCATTGTGGTTCATGGCGATCCGCAATTTCATGGGCGCGGTGAACCGACCGGAGCCGGGCCTGTGGATCACGCTGGCCGCGATTCCGGCCAACGCCGTGCTCGGCTACGGCCTGATCCATGGCCACTGGGGCCTGCCGAAACTCGAACTGCTCGGCGCAGGCGTCGCCACCACCACGGTGAGCATCGGCATGTGCGCGGCGGCGCTGTGGTTCACCACGTACCAGCGCCCGTTCCGGAAATTCCATGTGCTCGGCCGCTTCTGGCGGAGCGACTGGCCGCTGATGGGACAGCTCGTGGTGATCGGCGGGCCGATCGCGATGTCCTTTCTGCTCGAATATGGCCTGTTCTCCGCCGCGGGCTTGCTGATGGGCCTCATCAGTACGACCGCTCTGGCCGCGCATCAGATCGCGCTGCAGATCGCCGCCATCCTGTTCATGGTGCCGTTCGGTATCGGCATGGCCGCCACCGTGCGCGTGGGCCATGCGGTCGGACGCAGCGATGCGGTCGCGATCCGGCGCGCCGGCATTGCCGCGATCGTGCTCGGGATTGCGTTCATGGGCGTGATGACGCTTGTGGTCGTCCTGCTGCGGTTCGATCTCGCCGGATTCTTTTTCGGCGATACCAGGCAGGGGCTCGCGGCCATCGACCTCGCCGCCACGCTGATGCTGGTGGGCGCCAGCTTCTTCATTGCCGACGGCGTGCAGGCCGTGGCCGCCGGCGCGCTGCGGGGCTTGAGCGATACGCGCATTCCATTGCTGCTCGCCGCCGTCAGCTATTGGGCGATCGGCTTCACGGTGGCTTACGGCCTCGCCTTTCACGGCGGTCTTGAGGCCATCGGGGTCTGGATCGGCCTGTCGGCCGGCACGGCCGTCTATGCGATGTCGCTGGTGCTGCGTTTCCGCCTGCTGACGCGGCGGCTCGGCTTCGCTGCCGCATCGACGCTCTCAAAAACCTGACCGACCGCCGGCGAGAGAGACCATACGCCGCATCCCGGCTTGATCCGGATCAAGGGGCCGCGAACATGGAGACGCTATGGAATCCGTTCATCCGCAAGAAGCGGACGCACCGGAGGCCCCCATGTCCTTGCTCGTTCGCCTGCTGCTGGTTCTGGCCGCGCCCATTACGGCCATGTTCGTCGCCCGCGACAGCCTGAACTTCGGCATCATCCAGACTCTGGTTGCGACCGTGATTGCAGCCATCGTCGTGATTATCCTCGCGTTCTGGCCCTACATCCGCAAAGCCAAACCCGATTTGTAAGGCCTGACCCGTCCTGCCTCTCGCGGATGGCGCCATGCGCGCCCGCGCACTGGCACTTCCGCGCCAGTGATCCTAGAGTGCCGGCAACGATCAATGCCGAACCGGGACGGACGACACCATCAATGGCGAATGAAACCGCAATGCTGGCCGCTTATGTCGCAAATCTCAAATATGAAGACATCCCGGCCGAAGTGCTGGAGCGCGCCAAGGCGCTGACCCTCGACTTCCTCGGCAGCGCCGTGCGCGCACGCGGCGAGGCGGAGTCCACTCCGTCCCTGATGGGAATGCTCGCCACCCTCGGCCTCGACGGCAAGGGCGAGGCGACGGTGTGCGGCGACGCCAAGACCTACACGCCCGCTATTGCGGCGCTGATCAACGGCGCACTCGGCCACTCGCTCGACTTCGACGACACCCACGCGGACTCCTCGCTGCATCCAAGCGCGCCCGTGGTGCCCGCCGCTTTCGCGGTCGGCGAAATTTTGGGCTCAAGCGGCCGCGAGGTGCTGACCGCCATTGTCACCGGATATGAAGTGTGCTGCCGCCTCGGCAACGCGCTCGATCCGACTTCGCATTATGCGCGCGGCTTTCACCCCACCGCCACCGCAGGCACCTATGGCGCGGCGGCGGCAGCGGCCAAGCTCTACAAGCTCACTGCCGATCAGATCGTCGCCGCCTTCGGCGTATCCGGAAGCCAGGCCGCAGGCTCGCTGCAGTTCCTCGTCAACGGCGCATGGAACAAGCGCTATCAGGTCGGCGCCGCCGCGATGAACGGCGTCATCGCCGCGTCGCTGGCCCGCGAAGGCTTCGTCGGCGCGACGGAATCCGTCGAAGGCAAGCACGGCCTGCTCGTCGGCTACACCGACAACGCCCGGCCCGACAAGGCCACCGCCGGTCTCGGCAGCATCTATGAGACCATGAACATCGGCGTGAAGCCCTATCCGAGCTGCCGCTACACCCACGCCGCCATCGACGCGCTGATCGCCATGCGCCGCGAGCACAATCTCACACCCGAAACCATCAAGCGGGTCGAGATCGGCCTGCATCGCAACGGCATCACGCTGACAGGCGACGCCGAAACCAAGCGCCACGCCCGCACCGTGGTCGGCGGGCAGTTCTCGATGTTCTTCACCGGCGCGCTGGCGCTCGATCAGGGCTCGTTCGGCTGGGACGATTACAAGCGGCTCGGCGATCCGGCGATCGAGGCGATCGCGGACCGGATCGAGGTGGTGCAGGACGCGCGGCTGGAAGGCAAAAGCCATCCGTTTGGCGCGCGCGTCTCGATCGAAAGCGGCGAAGGTACGTTGGAGCGGCTGATTCCCGATCCCTCCGGCGAGCCGTCATCGTTTCCCGATGCGGTCGCCATGCAGCAGAAGTTTCTGCAACTCGCGCGCCCTGTCCTGCATGAGCGCGCGGACCGCTTCGCCGATGCGATCCTCTCCCTCGACACGTTCGACCGCATCGACCGCGTGACCTCGCTCGCGCGGCTTTGAGCCGCACCGGCTGAAACCGCCTGCACATCAGGCATTCCCGAACGAAAGTCGGGCATGCGCCGTCTGGAATCGGTCGCATTCCGTGCGTATCATCCGTTCAGGCTGAACCGCACGGGAGCGAGCAGACGCGATGGCAACGCTGGGACTTGACCGCGCCTTTCTGGGCAACCTCCTGAGCACGCTGACGACGCGCGGGCGCAACCTGCTCGGCCTGTCGAACGGTTCGGATGCCGTCTCGAAAGCCGAACTGATCGCGCTCGGCGAAACGCTGCTGTCGCGGCGCGGCGAGGCCACCGGCGTCGCTCTCGCCAATTCGCTGCTCGCCGGTTACGAGGGCGCGAGCGAGGACGACCAGCTAGCCTTTCTCAATGCGCTTGCCGATCTGTTCGGCCCGGACGCGGACGAACTCGACGCCGCGCTCAAGGCCGTGCACGCCAAGGGGACGTCGCCCGATGCCGTCAGCCAGTTGCTGAAGGCGGCCGAGCCGCGCCGGCAGGAGCTGATCCGGCGGCTCAATCTCGCGCCCGGCGGCACCGCCGCGCTGGTGAAGATGCGCGAAGCGCTGCTTTCGCATCTGAAAGAGAGTCCGGCGCTCAAGCATGTCGACAGTGATTTCGTGCATCTGTTCGCGTCATGGTTCAACAGGGGCTTTCTCGTGCTGCAACGGATCGACTGGACCACACCCGCCAACATCCTGGAAAAGATCATCCGCTACGAGCAGGTCCATGCCATTTCCAACTGGGACGATCTGCGCAGCCGTCTCGCACCATCAGACCGGCGCTGCTACGGCTTCTTTCATCCGCAACTGGTCGACGAGCCATTGATCTTCGTCGAAGTGGCGCTGACCCGCGACATTCCCGGCGCAATCTCGCCGCTGCTGGACCTGACGCGCACGCCGATTCCCGCAACCGATGCCACGACCGCGGTGTTCTACTCGATCTCCAACACCCAGCGCGGCCTGACCGGCATTTCCTTCGGCAATTTCCTGATCAAGCAGGTGGTCGAGGAGATCAAGCGCGAGCTGCCGAACGTCCATACGTTCGTGACGCTGTCGCCGGTGCCCGGATTCGCGGCCTGGATCAATCGCGAGCGCGCCGCGGAGAATTCTCCGTTTATCGATGTATCCGCGCGCACCGCGCTCGCCCTGCTCGACACGGCGGACTGGGCCGACGATGCGGCGAAGGCCGAACAGGTGAAAAACGTGCTGATGCCGCTCGCGGCCACCTACTTCCTTGACGCGAAGACGCCGCGCGGCCTGCCCGTCGATCCGGTCGCGCGTTTCCATCTCGGCAACGGCGCGCGGCTGGAGCGGCTGAATTTCCTCGGAGACCGCTCCGAGAAGGGCATGCAGCAGTCCTACGGATTGATGGTCAATTACCTCTATGCGCTCGACAAGATCGAGACCAATCACGAAGCCTATGCCGAGAAGGGTCAGGTTGCGTCGTCGTCAGCGGTTCGCAAGATGCTGCCGGCACGTTCTGCCGCAGAGACCGCCGTGAGCGCATAAACAAACCGACAACCGCAGGAGACGCGTCATGAGCTGGATGCCCTCGAACGATCCGATCCTTGGCGATCCTGAAAGCTGCGATGCGCTCGATCTCATCATCGTGCCGCGCACCCGCGATCTCGGCGACGGCTTTGCGGTGCGCCGCGCGCTGCCGCACGGCAAGCGGCAGATGGTCGGCCCTTTCATCTTCTTCGATCACTTCGGTCCGGTGCAGTTCGTCGCCGGCAAGGGCATGGACGTGCGGCCGCATCCGCATATCGGCCTTGCCACCGTGACCTACCTGTTCGACGGCAGCATCATGCACCGAGACAGCGAGGGTAACATTCAGGAAATCCAGCCCGGCGCCATGAACCTGATGACCGCTGGACGCGGCATCGCGCATTCCGAACGCACACCCGACGTCCAGCGCGCCAACGGCCAGATGATGCTCGGCCTGCAGAGCTGGATCGCCCTGCCCGCCGGCAAGGAAGAGATCGCGCCGTCGTTCCAGCACTTCGCGGCGACCACGCTGCCCACCGTGCAGGACACCGGCTTCAGGGCGCGCATCATCGCGGGCTCGTCGTTCGGCGTGAAATCGCCCGTCGACATGGTGTCGGAGTGGTTCTACACCGAGGTTGCGCTGGATGAAGGCATGCGCATTCCCCTTGATGCGGATCACGAAGAACGCGCGATCTATGTGGTCGACGGCGAGATCGAAATCGCGGGCGAGCACTTTGAAGGCCCGCGCCTTCTGATCTTCCGTCCCGGCGATCGCATCACGGTGAAGGCGACGCGCCCGGCGCGGATGATGTTTCTCGGCGGCACGGCGCTGGAAGGCCCGCGCCATATCTGGTGGAATTTCGTTTCCTCCAGCAAGGAGCGCATCGAGGAAGCCAAGGCCGACTGGAAGGCCGGGCGCTTCGCCCACGTTCCCGGCGAGCATGAATTCATTCCGCTGCCGGAGTGAGCAGCAAACACATTTTCAAAAGAGCTGGATTTAATGAGCGAAAACACCGATCGGCTGCTCGCGCAGATCAAACTGCTTCAGGGCGAGCTTGAAGCCGAATTCGCCATCCGCCGCGCGAAATTGCGCTACACCCTGCAGGGCACCCGCGCCGTATTCGAGGAGGAAATCCTGCGCGCGCATCGCGAATTGCGCGTCGGGCTTTTCACCTACATCTTCAATGCGCGGCTGCTGACGATCCTCACGGCGCCGGTCATCTACGCGATGATCGTGCCGTTCGTGCTGCTCGACATCACGATCACGATCTATCAATGGATCTGCTTTCCGGTCTACGGCATCGAGCGGGTGAAACGCAGCGACTACTTCATCTTCGACCGTTACCACCTCGCCTATCTGAACATTCTCGAAGCAATTAATTGCGCCTATTGCTCCTACGGCAACGGCCTGATGGCCTATGCCGGCGAAATCACCGCCCGCACCGAACGTTACTGGTGTCCAATCAAGCATGCCCGCAAGGCGATTTCGTCACATCAGCATTATATCGGCTTTGCCGATTTCGGAGACGGCGAAACTTTCCGCAAGAAATACGGCCACACCGATACGCCGGAAGCGAGCTAGACACAGTTAGTTAGCCGTCATTGCGAGGAGCACTTGCGACGAAGCAATCCAGCTTTTTAAGAATGGATTGCTTCGCTTCGCTCGCAATGACGATGAGGCAGATCCAACCTCCGCGAAACTTCATTAGAACGCGCTGTAGCCGCCGTCGATCAGCACCATGTCGGCGGTGTGATAGGACGATGCCTTGCTCATGAGATAGACCGCGATGCCGCCGAAGTCCGACGGCTCGCCGAAGCGGCGCATCGGAATCCGCGGCATCACATTGCCGACGAACTTGTCATTGGCCATCAGGCCTTCGGTCATCTCGCTCTTGATCCAGCCCGGAAGAATCGCATTCGCGGTGACGCCGTAACGCGCGAGTTCCACCGCCAGCGCGCGGATCATGGCGTTGATCGCCGCCTTGGTGGCCGCGTAATGCTCGTTGCGCGCGGTGCCGAACAGCGACGCCATGCTCGAGGTCGCGACCAGACGGCCGAATGCATCGCCCTTCTCCGCGCGCTCGGTCATGTGCCGCGCCGCCGCCTGAAACACATGAAAGACACCATCCAGATTGGTGGAGAACATCCGGCGCCAGTCCTCCTGCGTGCGGTCGATGAAGGCATGCCGTCCGCCGCCGCCAATGCCCGCATTGGCGAAACAGCCATCGACGCGCCCGAATTTGTCCAGCGTCGCGGCCATCGCGGCTTTCACCGACGCCACATCGGTGACGTCGCACACGCGGGTGTCGACCTTGCCGCCTTTCGCGGAAATCGTGGCGGCGGCCTTCGCGTTCTTCTCGGCGTTGCGGCCCCAAATCGACACCGCGCAACCGGCTTCGCCCAGCGCCTGCACGATGCCGAGACCGATGCCGCCGTTGCCGCCAGTCACCACCGCCACGCGGCCGTTCAGATCGAAAATGCTCATCACCATCTCTCCCGATTTAACTGTGCCGCGCAGCCGCGCCGCGTTCGCTGGCCGCGACATTGACGAATTGGCGGCGTGAAATCAAACACGTCGCGACAGGCGCGAGCCTCGCTTCCGCCATGCGAAATTGAAATCGCCGCGCATGGCTGGTCCGATATCGCACGGGCGATCCGGCGCGCCGTTTACAGGCCTCGCCGTTTCCTGAATAGTTCGCGGCGAAGCGATCGACAGGATCGCCGTCATTCAATCAGAACAGATCACGCGAGGAACGCATGCAATTCAAACACTGCCGGCTCGAATTCGACGGCCCGGTCGCAACCCTTGTGCTCGACCATCAGGAAGTCATGAACGCCGTGTCGCACGACATGCTCGCGGGCCTCATGGAAGCGATGGACACGCTCGACGAGAAGCGCGAGGAGGTTCGCTGCCTCGTGATCACCGGCGCGGGCAAGGCGTTCTGCACCGGCGCAAACCTGCAGGGCCGCAACGACCAGAGCGGCAAGCGGCCAAGCGCGGGCTCAACGCTGGAGACGGCCTTCCATCCGTTCCTGCGCCGCCTGCGCAACCTGCATTGCCCGATCGTCTCATCGGTGAACGGCCCGGCGGCGGGCGCCGGCATGAGCTTCGCGCTGATGGGCGACATCATCCTGTGCGCACGCTCGTCCTATTTCCTGCAGGCATTCCGCCGCATCGGCCTGGTGCCGGATTGCGGCTCGACATGGATCCTGCCGCGCCTGATCGGCAAGGCCCGCGCGGTCGAACTGTCGCTGCTGGGCGAACGCCTGCCCGCCGAGAAGGCGCTGGAATGGGGACTGGTCAATCGCATATTCGATGACGCGGCGCTCGCAGAAGAAACCAAGAAACTGGCTCATGATCTCGCCAACGGTCCGACCGTGGCGTTGGCGATGATCCGCCGCCTGTACTGGGACAGCGAGAACAATTCGTTCGAGGAACAGCTCGACCTCGAACAGCAGCTTCAGCGCGTGGCGGGCCGGACCGAAGACTTCAAGGAAGGCGTCGGCGCATTCCTTGAAAAGCGCCCGGCCAAGTTCAAAGGGCGCTGATTCAAGGCAGCACGCCGGCATCCGGACTGACAAAGGCCGCGCCATACCAGCGCGGCCTTTTGCTGTGACGCTCTACGCGATCAATGTCAGGCCGGAAGCTCTCATCCTGCGCAGACTGTCATAAAAATCATCTTGCGCTGAACCGCGGTTGGTCTAGGACCAAAGTTCACTCCAGCCAGGACATCGCTGCGTGGTTAGCCCACCCATTCAACGCTCGTCGCGTCTTTTCATCAATGAAAGCTCCGTCTGGCTGCGAGACATCCTGTCGGCCGGCGCACCCAGCGTCCTGACCGTCTCGTTCGGTCTGTCCTACGCCGTTCTGATTTTCTCCGGCCCGCTGGCGATCTATCTGCCCTATGGCATCGCGGCGACATTCACCGCCACCGCGATCATCGCAATCGTCATTGCCATCGGCAGTTCGTTTCCATTCGCTATCGGCGCGCCTGAAACATCCACCGCGGCGGTGACCGGAATCTTGTCGGCGTCGCTGGTCGAGCACATCGTGGCGGCGAACCCATCCGCGCCGCTGCTCGCACCGGTGCTGATGACGCTGGCGGGCGCGACGATCGTCACCGGCCTCGTTCTTTGCGGCATCGGCCTGACGCGGGTCGGGCGCGCGATCCGCTACGTTCCCTATCCCGTCATCGGCGGCTTTCTCGGCGCCACCGCATGCCTGATCGTACTGGGCGGCATCCGCGTCATCACGGATCGCCATTTGCATTTCACCAATCTCGGCCTGTTTGCGAATGCGACCACGATCAAGCAATTGCTCGCGGGCTGCGCGCTGGCCTGCGCGATCTATCTGACATGGCATCGCTCGCGCAATCCGCTCGCCCTGCCTGCGATCCTGATCGGCGGCGTGATCATTGCGCATCTTATCTTCAACGCCGCGGGCATATCGCCGCAGGAAGCGCAGGCACTCGGCTGGACATTCCGCTCCCCGCCGCGCGCCAGCCTGATCCAGCCCTGGCATCTCGATGATATCCAGCAATTTCCCTGGCAGGCTTTGCCCGGTCTTCTCGGCAACCTTGTCGCCGTGATCTTCGTCACCGCGATCAGCACGCTATTCAACACCACCGGCATTGAGGTCGCGACCCATCGCGAGGCCAATCTCGAACGCGAACTCAGCATCACGGGCCTCGCCAATATCCTGTCTGGTCTGTTCGGCGGCTATTCCGGATGCATCTCGCTCAGCCGTTCGGTGCTCAGCTTCAACACCGGCGCGCGGGGCCGCCTGCCCGGCATGACCGTCGCAGCCGTCGCCGGACTGATGCTGGTCGCCGATCCGGCGCTGCTCGGCTACATGCCGAAATTCGTGCTCGGCGGCCTCCTGATCTATCTCGGCGCCGATCAGCTCAATCGCTGGATCGTCGCGTCGCGGCAACGGCTCGGCGTGGTCGAATATCTTTCATTGCTGGCGATCATCGTCATCATCGTGCAGTGGGGATTCGTCGCCGGCGTCCTGATCGGAACGGTGATCGGCTGCGCGACCTTCGCGCTGAGCGCCTCGCGCATCAACTCGATCAAGTTCGCGTTCAACGGGGGGGGGTCTCGAGGTCCCCTCGCCCGCCCGCGCGACGACCTCGCGCTGCGGGCCCTCCGCGGGCGCGCGCTGCGGGGGCTCGGCCGGCAGCGCTCCCTCTTCTCCGGCCCGGCCAACCGCCTCTATCAGCACGTCAAGCTATTGCTGGAGCGGCATCCGGAATGCCGCTATCTAGTGTTCGACTTCCGTCTGGTGACGGGCATCGATTCCTCGGCGGCTTACAGCTTCGCCCAGATCAAGCGCAGCGCCACCGAAAAGGGCGTGCGGCTTCTGCTCGTCAACCTGCCGCGCGCGGCGGAGAAAATCCTGCGGTCGAGCGATTTCCTGTCCTACGACGTCAAGATCATGCCGGAACTCGATCACGCGCTGGAATGGTGCGAGAACGAGATCATCTCGCAGCATCGCGGACCGCAGCAGGACGAGGGCGACCTGCAGAACTGGTTCACCAACATTTTCGGCAACGAAAAAGATGCGGAAGACCTCGCAGGCCGTTGCGAGCGGATGGAGGTTCTGGGTTCGGACGTTATCGTCCGCGCGGGCGATCCCGCCGATTCGATGCTGTTCATTCTGAACGGCCGCGTCGGCATCATGGTCGACACCGGAAACGGCCGCATGACGCGCGTCCGCAGCCTCGGCCGCTACACCACTGTCGGAGAAATGGGACTGATCGCGCGGCAGCCGCGCAGCGCCACGATCAAGGCCGAAACGCGCAGCACGCTCTATGTGCTTCACGCAAGCGCGCTGGACGACATCCTGGCGTCCAATCCGGCGCTCGGCCAGAAACTCCTGACCTACTTCATGCAGGTGATGGCGGAGCGGCTGTCCTTCGCCAGCCGCACCATCGGCGTGCTACGCCGGTAAGCATGAGGGCAGATTTTTCAGATAAGCCGGACGGTCAGGCGACGTGACTCATGAACGCTTCGCGGCGTCCGATCATGCGCTCTGCAACGACCTTGGCCTCCTCGCGCGTCGATGTCGCGTAAGTGCGATATTCGAGATCCGGCAATGTCACCGGATCGCGCTTGCCGAACCACGAGGCGAACGATTTCGGCCCCGTGGTGATCGACGACAGCGCCGCCGCGATGTTCTCGACGGCATCGAAAGCAAACAGCGCACCGGACGAAGCGTGCCTTACTTCGAAAACCCCCGGCCCGATCGGCGCTTCCAGCATCTCGCCACGCGCCGCTTTCGGATAACGCTTCCACTCACTCCAGATCGCGCTCATTTCAACCTTCCAACCCGCGACAGCGCAGGTACGCACACAACTCAACTCTCGCCTGCATCGCATCAGACGGCCCAACGCCGGGATGCGATGTTCGTTCCCGGCGAAGGCCGGCTTCTTATGTGGGGAGACCGCGGCCTGTCTTCAAGCGCGCGACAGGGTTAACGGGCGACGTCCGGAGAGGTCAGACCGGCAGTCCGGCCGCTTTCGCCAGCGCCTTCAGCGAGGTTTGCGGGCGGGCGCCAATGTGCTGGATCACCTCGGCGGCGGCCAGCGCCCCGAGACGTCCGCAATCCTCATGCGAGAGGCCGCGCACGGTGCCGAACAGAAATCCCGCCGCGAACAGATCGCCCGCGCCGGTCGTGTCCACCACCTGCTTCACCGGAGAGGCGGAAACCGCCGTCACCTTGTCCTTCGCAGCGACCACGCAGCCCTTCTCGCTGCGCGTCACCACGGCCAGAGTCGCATCATTGCGAAGCTGGGTCAGCGCCGAATCGAAGTCTTCGGTCTGATAGAGCGAGGTCAGTTCAGCTTCGTTGGCGAACACGAGATCGACGGTCTTGCTGCGGATCAGGTCGAGAAATTCATCACGATAGCGGCCGACGCAGAATGCATCGGACAATGTCAGCGACACGCTGCGCGTGTTGTCGTGCGCGATCTTTGAGGCCTTCAGGAAAGCCTCCTTCGCGTCCTTCGGGTCCCACAGATAGCCTTCGAGATAGACGATCGAGGACGCCGCAACCTGCGCCGGATCGATGTCCGCCGGTGAGAGATCCTGCGCCGCGCCGAGATAGGTGTTCATGGTGCGCTCGCCGTCCGGCGTCACCAGCACGTAGCAGCGCGCCGTCGCCGCACCCACGGATGCCGCGCGGGTCTCGAACGCCACGCCCGCGGCGCGGATGTCATGGCTGAACACATTGCCGAGCTGATCGTCGCGCACCTTGCCGACAAAAGCCGTCCGCGCGCCGAGATCGGCAAGGCCCGCGATGGTGTTGGCGGCCGAGCCGCCCGAGATTTCGGTGGCCGGTCCCATGGCCTGATAGATCGCGGCGGCCCGCGCCTCGTCGATCAGCGCCATGGCGCCCTTGGTCATGCCCTGCCCGCTCAGGAAGCCGTCCTCGGTCCTCGCCAGAATGTCGACGATGGCGTTGCCGATTCCGAGAACGTCGTATGTCGCTGCTGTCATTAATGATATTCCTGTCGGGAGGGAGCAAAACCGGCAAAAGCTGGTATTTCAGGGGAGTGAAAAGGCCTTCAAAGGCCCCTGAATGATCCGGCGACCTATCACGACACGCCGTCCGCCAGCAAGCATGTGATCCGCAGAATAGCTCGATGATCCGTCACATCCTGACAGTCTCGACCGGAACACTGGCGTCGCGCACGCTGGGCTTCACGCGCGATGCGCTGATCGCGGCGCTGCTCGGTGCGGGTCCGGTCGCCGATGCGTTTCTGGTGGCGTTCCAGTTCATCAATGTGACGCGGCGCTCCTTCACCGAAGGCGCGCTCAATTCCGCGCTGGTGCCGGATTATCTGCGCGTGCGCGACACTGAAGGTGCGGCGGCGGCAGCCGCCTTCGCCGGGCGCGTGCTCGGCAGCGTCAGCTTCATACTGATCGCCATTGCGCTGATTTTCGGCGTGGCGATGCCGCTCGTGATCTCCGTTCTCGCGCCCGGCTTCATCGGACACGAGACGCTGCAACTCGCCGTCACCGATGCGCGGCTGATGATGCCGTATTTCGCGTTCGTCGGCCCCTCCATCGTGATGATGGGCGTACTGAACGCCGAACAGCGCTTCATGCTCACCGCGATCTCGCCGGTGCTGTTCAACGTGACGATGATCACCGTCATTCTTGTGCTGCTGGCATGGCGGCACGATCCGCAATTCTCCGCCACGCTGATCGCGGGTGCCGTCGGCGTCGCCGGATGCCTGCAGATGCTGATCCTGGTGCAACGCAGGCCGTGGCGCGACGGGATCGCAACGCCGATCTGCATTTCGTTCGATCCGCAGATTCGCGGCTTCTTCCGCAAGGGCGTACCCGGCATGATCGCCAATGCCGGGCCGCAGTTTCTCATTGTCGGCGGCGCGATCATCGCGTCCAGCTCTCCGGCTGCCGTATCGTGGCTCTATTTCGCCAACCGTCTGATCGAACTGCCGCTCGGCATGGTCGGCGTCGCGATGGGCACCGTGCTGGTCCCGGAAATGACCCGCGCCATCCGTAGCGGCGATAAGGCCGCGCTGATGCAGGCAGAATCGCGCGGGCTCGAACTCGCCACCGCGCTGGTGCTACCCGCCACCATCGGCCTTTTCATTCTGAGCGAGCCGATCATCCGCGTTCTGTTCGAACATGGCGCGTTCACGGCCGCAGATACTGCGGCGACCGCACAGGCGCTGTCGATCCTCGCGCTGGGCCTGCCCGCCCATGTGCTGATGAAAGTGCTCTCTCCGGCGTTCTTCTCGCGCGACGACACCAGGACGCCGCTGGTGGCAACGCTGGCCGGTCTCATTGTCGCGGTGACCTGCGGCCTCCTGTTCGGGCGCGCATATGGCGCCAACGGCGTCGCCGCCAGCATTTCACTCGGCGCGTGGTGCTGCGCCGCCATTCTGGGATGGCGCGGCGCGATCACCTTCGGCTTCTCCATCGATCCGGTGGCCTGGCGGCGGCTGCCGCGCATCGCGCTCTGCGCCGCAGCCATGGGGGCCATGCTGTTTCTGGCCGAGTCTTTCGTGGCATCCGTGGCCGCCACGGCAGGCTTCGCGGCCGGGATCACCATTCTCGGCGGCCTCGTGGCGGCGGGCGTCTCGTTTTACGGCCTGCTGCTGGACCTCTCCGGCGTGATCAACTGGGGCGAAGCGATCAGCAATTTGCGCGATGGCCGCTTGCGCGACTAGCGCAAGGGTGGGTAAAGACGCGCATTCACATGACGGCCGCTAGTGGTCCGATTCTAACATTCGCACCCCGCTTCAGCAGGCTTTCCTGCGAATGTTAGAATCAAAGGACCACTAGCAAAATATAAGCTTCTAGTGGAGTTTAGGATTTGACATTCGCTTTACGGACTCGCTGTTAAGCGGTTGCGAATGTCAAATCCACTCCACTAGATGGCGGCGCGGGAACGATCAAAATGGCTGCAAAAGAACTGGTGTTTTCGGGCGTCCAGCCGACGGGCAATCTGCATCTCGGCAATTACCTCGGCGCCATCGTCAATTTCGTCAAGCTCCAGAACACCCACAACTGCATCTATTGCGTTGTGGACCTGCACGCCATCACCGTCTGGCAGGACCCGGCCGAACTGACCCGCACCATCCGCGAGGTCACCGCCGCGTTCATTGCCGCCGGCATCGATCCGAAGAAGCACATCGTGTTCAACCAGAGTCAGGTCTCCGAGCACGCGGAACTGGCATGGGTGTTCAACTGCGTGGCGCGGCTCGGCTGGCTGAACCGCATGACCCAGTTCAAGGAGAAGGCGGGCAAGGACCGCGAGAACGCGTCGGTCGGCCTCTATGCCTATCCGAACCTGATGGCCGCCGACATTCTGGTCTATCGCGCCACGCATGTTCCGGTCGGCGAGGACCAGAAGCAGCATCTCGAACTGGCGCGCGACATCGCGCAGAAATTCAACAACGACTTCTCGGATTCCATCCGCAGCCACGGCTTCGACGAGAAGTTCTTTCCACAGCCGGAGCCGCTGATCACCGGCGCCGCGACGCGGGTGATGTCGTTGCGCGACGGCTCCAAGAAAATGTCGAAGTCCGATCCGTCGGATTACTCGCGCATCAACCTCACCGACGACGCCGACGCCATCGCGCAGAAGATCCGCAAGGCGAAGACCGATCCCGAGCCGTTGCCGAGCGAGGAAGAAGGCCTGAAGACCCGCCCCGAAGCCGACAACCTCGTCGGCATCTATGCCGCGCTGGCCGGACAGACTCGCGCCGATGTGCTGCGTGAATTCGGCGGCGGGCAGTTCTCGAGCTTCAAGGGAACGCTGGTCGATCTCGCGGTCACCAAACTCGGCCCGATCGGCGCCGAGATGAAGAAGCTGACGCAGGATGCGGCTTATGTGGATTCGGTGCTGGCCGACGGCGCGGACCGCGCCCGCGTCATTGCATCCGAAACCATGAATGCCGTGAAGGACATCGTCGGTTTCATCCGCAAGCGCTGAACCGAATCACACGCCGTCAAGTCTCTTCTCGCCTTGTCGGCGCGCCCTCGCACGTGGCAGCATGAATCCGGTTCATCAGCCGGGATCTTCATGAGCACGCAACGGCGCAGTTACGAGCAGGGCCACAAACCGAAATGTCTTGTCGTCGTTGACGACAGTGCGGAAGGCGACCGTGCAGTGTATTACGCCAGCCGCTGGGCGATGCGTGTCGGCGGCGGAGTGGTGATGCTGCGCGTCATCGATACCGGCGACCGCAACCAGCAGTGGCTCGGCGTGGCCGACATCATGCAGGCGGAAGCAACGGAAATCGCCAATGCCGCACTCGACCGCGCCGCCGGCCGTGCCAACGGCATTGCCGCCATCACGCCCGAGCGCGTGATCCGCGAAGGCGATCCGGGCGAGCAGATCCTCGACGTGATCGACAAGGATGTCGATATCGCCATGCTGGTGCTTGCGGCGAGCGAGGGCGCGGAAGGTCCCGGCCCCATCATCACCCTGCTGGCGAAAACCGCCGGGACGTTTCCGATCCCGATCACGCTCATCCCGGGCAATCTCGGCGACACCGACCTCGACGCGCTGTCGTAAAGTCTTCCAGTTGCCCTGCGGAGGGTGGAACGGCCGCTCGGGCACACCCGCCATGCGCCCTTGATCGCACTTTTTCCGGCGTTATCTGTGGTATAGGAACCGCTATCCGAAACCCCGATCTCGCCGGCCTTGAACCGGCGATGTGCCGGAGACCCAGATGTTTATCCAGACCGAAGCAACCCCCAATCCCGCCACCCTGAAGTTTATTCCCGGCCGCGCCGTGCTCGACAGCGGCACCATGGAATTCACCGACCGCGACAGCGCCACCCGCTCGCCGCTGGCCGAACGGCTGTTCGGCGTACCCGGCGTCACCGGCGTGTTCTACGGCTCGGACTTCGTCACCGTCACCAAGGACGACAGCGACTGGCAGCATCTCAAGCCCGCGATCCTTGGCGTGATCATGGAGCACTACATGTCCGGCGCGCCGCTTCTGGCCGATGGACAGGTGGCGGACGGCGACGCGCCCCATGCGGACGAATTCTTCAGCGAGAATGACGCCGAGACTGTCGCCATCATCAAGGACCTCCTGGAAACCCGCATTCGTCCGGCGGTCGCCGGCGACGGCGGCGACATCACCTTCCGCGGCTTCAAGGAAGGTATCGTCTATCTCGACATGAAGGGCTCCTGCGCGGGCTGCCCGTCGTCGACGGCGACGCTCAAGCACGGCATCCAGAACCTCCTGAAGCACTTCGTCCCGGACGTGGTCGAAGTCCGGCCGATGTAAGCGGCACCTCCGCCCTCATCGATAGATTTCGTCATGGCCGGGCTTGTCCCGGCCATCTCGATTTCAGGACACTGTACTCCACTGGTCGGGATCACCGGGACAAGCCCGGTGATGACATTGAACTGTTATCGCCTTCAATTGGCATTCCTCGCACACCGTTATCGGTGCTAGATCACTACCATGATCATTCTCGCCATCGATACCGCGCTGGAATACTGCGCTGCCGCCGTGCTGGACTCGAGCGCGATGACCATGATCGCGCAGGAAGCGCTGGAGATGAAACGCGGCCATGCCGAGGCGCTGATGCCGCTAATCGCCCGCGTCATGAAAGCCTCGGGGCGTTCCTATCTCGACCTCGACCGCATCGCCGTCACCACCGGCCCCGGCAGCTTCACCGGCCTGCGCGTCGGCATTTCCGCGGCGCGCGGCATCGGCCTCGCCGCAGGCAAGCCGGTTGTCGGCCTCACCACCCTCTCGGCCTACGCCGCCCCGCTGATCGCCGAACAGCAGGACCAGCAGCCTGTCCTCGCCGCCATCGATGCGCGGCACGACAATGTTTATTTCCAGGTCGTCGCAGGCAACGGCACGACGTTGATGCCTCCGACCATCGCACAGATCGATGATACCTTCGCGGCCTCGCGTTTCGGCGCGCTGCGCATGGTCGGCAATGCCGCGCAGATGCTGGCGGATCGCTGGCCGGAGCAAGCGCCGCGTCCGGCGCTGGTCGATCCACGGCCCGGCCCCGACATCGGCTGGGTGGCATGGCTCGGCGCGGCCACCGATCCGGCTCTCGCGCCGCCAAAGCCGTTTTATCTCCGTCCGCCGGATGCCAAGCCGAAGGCCGGATACGCTCCATCGGATACGCACGCATAACATGGCGCATCCTGCCGCATTCCTTGCAAAGCTGTTTCCCCGACTGTTCAAACCAGCTGGTGCAACGGTCGAACCGGCGAACCTGCGCGACGCGCCGCAGCTGTCGCAACTGCATCGCGCGTCGTTTCATCGCGGCTGGGGCACGGAGGAATTCGAGCAGATGCTGATCGAGCGCAACACGCTCGCGCATCGCCTGCGGCTCAGTGGATCAACCGTCGGCTTCATCGTCTCGCGCACCGCGGCGGACGAAGCGGAAATCCTGTCCGTGGCGGTGGCGCAGAAACATCGCGGGCGCGGCTTGTCGCGCGATCTGCTGCGGACGCATCTCGGGCATCTTGCGGGCTACGGCCTCAAAACCGTGTTCCTCGAAGTCGAGGAAAACAATAGCCCGGCACGCGCGCTGTATGAACGCGCCGGATTCGTCGTGGTCGGCCGCCGCGAGCGCTATTACAAGGATTCAAGCGGCGAACAGTTGAACGCCGTGGTGATGCGGCGAGACTTGTCGTAAGCTCCGTCAGGTGGCAAAACACCCCCCGCGCAGACCGGGAACGATCATGACAGCCCTCAAATCCATGCCCGCAGCCAAACATACCGACATCGAAAAACGCTGCGCCGCGGCGGGCATGCGCATGACCGAACAGCGCCGCGTGATCGCGCGCGTGCTGGCGGAGGCCATGGACCATCCGGACGTCGAGGAACTTTACCGGCGCTGTATCGCGGTGGACGACAAGATTTCAATCTCGACGGTCTATCGCACCGTGAAGCTGTTCGAGGATGCGGGCATCATCGAGCGGCACGATTTTCGCGAAGGCCGCGCCCGCTACGAGCAGGTGCCGGAAAGCCATCACGACCATCTCATCAATCTGCGCGACGGCACGGTGATTGAATTCACCTCCGAGGAGATCGAGAAACTGCAGACCGAGATCGCCCGCAAGCTCGGCTACAAGCTGGTCGATCACCGGCTTGAGCTTTACTGCGTGCCGCTGGACGAAAAGATTCGGGACGACGACAAGGCTTGAGCACTCCGTCGCCCTACGATCTTGTCATCTTCGATTGCGACGGCGTGCTTGTCGACAGCGAAGCGCTGGCCTGCGTGGTTCATGCCGACGTGCTGACGCAGTACGGCTACGCCATCACCGCCGAACAAGTGCATGCGCGCTTTCTCGGGCGCTCGGCGCGCGAGGCTCGCGCAGAAGTCGAAGCCGAACTCGGCCGCGTGCTGCCCGATACCTATACGGCGCAACTGCGCGCCACCATCGATCAGGTGTTCGGCGAACGGCTGAGGCCGATCCCACATATCGCCGATACGCTGGATCGGTTATCCCATCGTGTCTGCGTCGCATCGTCCGGTACGCCAACGCGAATCCGCAGCAGCCTCGGCACGACTGGCCTGATTGGCTATTTCGATCCGCACATGTTCTCTGCCTTGCAGGTCGAGCGCGGTAAGCCCGCGCCGGACCTGTTCCTGTTCGCCGCCGCCCAGATGGCGTCGGCGCCCGCGCGGTGCATCGTCGTCGAGGACAGCATTCCCGGCGTCACCGCGGCGCGCGCCGCGGGAATGACCGTGGTCGGCTTCACCGGCGGCAGCCATTGCCGGCCCGGCGATGCCGCCCGGCTGCTGGAGGCCGGCGCCTTTACCACCATTGATGACATGCGCAGGCTGCCGAATCTGATCGCCGACGCCCCTATCGCGATGAAATAACAGCCATTTGGGTCATTTTTTCGCGGTTCCGGGCAGCTCCGGTCGCTGGATTCCGCCGCCCTTTCCCTATATCTGAGGCGCGAGAGAATTGGCGCAGACCTGCGCCGTCAACAAGGTTTCGATGACCGCGCCGCGCAAGCTGCACATCAAGTCATACGGCTGTCAGATGAATGTCTACGATGCACAGCGCATGGTGGACACGCTGGCGCCTGAGGGATTCGTGGAGACGGCGAGCGCCGAAGACGCCGACCTTGTCATCCTGAACACCTGTCACATTCGCGAGAAGGCTTCCGAAAAAGTCTATTCGGAACTCGGACGGCTGCGCACGGCGAAGGACGAAGCCGCGCGCAATGGCCGCGAGATGCGCATTGCCGTCGCGGGCTGCGTCGCGCAGGCCGAAGGCAGCGAAATCATCCGCCGCGCACCGGTGGTCGATGTCGTGGTCGGCCCGCAGAGCTATCATCACCTGCCGCAACTGCTGGCGAAGGCGAAAGCCGACGGCCGCGCCATCGAGACCGAATTTCCGGTCGAGGACAAGTTCGCGGCGCTGCCCGATCCGAAGCCCGCAGCAATTCGCGCGCGCGGCATCTCGTCGTTCGTGACTGTGCAGGAAGGCTGCGACAAGTTCTGCACCTTCTGCGTGGTGCCTTACACACGCGGCCTGGAAGTGTCGCGTCCGGTCGCGCGCATCATCGACGACGTGAAGCGCCTCGCTGACAACGGCGTGCGCGAAATCACCCTGATCGGCCAGAACGTCAACGCCTTCCATGGCGAGGGCGAAGACGGCCAGCCTTGGTCGCTCGGCCGGCTGCTGCATCGCCTTGCCGCGATTCCCGGCATCGTCCGCCTGCGCTATTCGACCAGCCATCCCCGCGATGTGGACAATGCGCTGATCGAGGCGCATCGCGACATTCCTGCCGTGATGCCGTTCATCCATCTGCCGGTGCAGTCGGGCTCCGACCGAATTCTCGACGCCATGAACCGCAAGCACACCGCGGCGGACTATCGCCGCATCGTCGACCGGTTCCGCAAGGTCCGCGATGACATTGCATTTTCATCGGATTTCATCGTCGGCTTCCCCGGAGAGACCGAAGAGGATTTTTCGGCCACACTCGCGCTGGTCCGGCAAATCAGCTACGCTGGCGCCTATTCGTTCAAGTATTCGCCGCGCCCCGGTACCCCGGCGGCGGACATGCAGGAGATGGTCACGGCAACGGTAATGGACGAGCGGTTGGCCCGGCTCCAGGACCTGATCGACAGCCAGCAGGCCGCCTTCAACGCGGCCTCCATCGGCAAGACCGTCGACGTGCTGTTTGAACGCGCCGCACGCAATCCCGGCCAGATCGTCGGACGCACCGCCTATCTCCAGCCCGCGCATGTCATGGCCTCGCCCGATATCATCGGCCAGGTGCTGCCGGTCGCGATCGACAGTCTCGAACGCTACAGCCTGATCGGCGCGCTTGCCGGTCCCGCGCCTTCGCCGTCCGCCAACGCGTCCCCGTCAGCCAGTACTTCCTTGTCAGCCATGACCTCCGGAGCCTGAACCCTTGCCCAAAAGCGCATCGGATTCGCCGACCCTCGCCCCAGGCCGCAAGCACGACCGAGACGTTTCCGCACCTCAAGAAGCCCAGATCGTTGTCGCCTTCGACGATAACGCTGCAACATCGACGCTGGTCGGCCCCTACGGACAGAACCTCGCCTTGATCGAACGCCGTCTCGGCGTCGTCGCCGATACCCGCGGCAATCATGTCACCATCGCGGGCACGCGCGACGGCTGCGACGCGGCGCGGCGTGTCCTCGAAATGCTTTACGAACTGGCGACACGCAACAAGGACGTGGCGCAGGGCGATGTCGAAGGCGCGATTCGCGCGGTGATCGCGCAGGGCTCGCTGTTCGAGTTCGATCCGAAGGCGGCGAAAACCCAGTTCGAGGAGTTGAACCTGCGCAAGCGCCCGGTGCGCGCCCGCACCGCCGCGCAGGATTCCTATATTCGCGCGCTCAAGCGCCATGAACTCGTGTTCGGCATCGGCCCCGCCGGTACCGGCAAGACTTGGCTCGCGGTGGCACGCGCCTGCCAGTTGTTCGAACGCAAGGAGGTCGATCGCATCATCCTGTCGCGCCCCGCCGTCGAAGCGGGCGAGCGGCTCGGCTTCCTGCCCGGCGACATGCGCGAGAAGGTCGATCCCTATCTGCGGCCGATCTACGACGCGCTTTACGACCTGATGGACTCGCGCGTGGTCGAGCGCGGGTTGCAAAGCGGCGAAATCGAAATCGCGCCGCTGGCCTTCATGCGTGGCCGCACCCTGACAAACGCCGCGATCATCCTTGATGAGGCGCAGAACACCACGTCGATGCAGATGAAGATGTTCCTGACCCGCCTCGGCGAGAACAGCCGCATGATCATCACCGGCGATCCGAGCCAGGTCGATCTGCCCAACGGTCAGCCTTCCGGCCTCGCGGAAGCGGCGCGTTTGCTCGACGGCGTGGAAGGCGTGGCGCAGGTGCGCTTCACTGGTCAGGACGTGATCCGCCATGAACTCGTCGCGCGGATCGTCGCCGCCTATGAAGGCGAGGCCAAGCAGCCCGGCCTCGGCAAGGCCTGACCCGCACCATCGATGACACCGGATCGAACGATAACGACACGCAAGACTAGTCCATGACGCCCGCCAATATCCCCGCGACCGAAGTCCTTGTCACAGCCGAATGCTGGGACCAGGAAACCGATGCGGAAACCACGATTCACCGCGCCATCGAAACTGCCGCCGCCATGGTGGACGCCGACACTGCGGACGCCGAACTCGCGATCATGCTGACCGACGACGCGGGCATCCGCACGCTCAACAAGAACTGGCGCGGCATCGACAAGCCGACCAACGTGCTCTCGTTTCCAGCGCTGCAGCCCGAACGCGCGCCCGACGGCGACGATGCGCCGCGCATGCTGGGCGACATCGCCATCGCCTATGAGACCACGCGCAGCGAAGCCGACACCGAACACAAGCCGTTCGAGCACCATCTCAGTCATCTGGCCGTGCATGGCTTTCTGCATCTGATCGGATACGATCACGAAAACGACGACGACGCCGAGATCATGGAAAATCTCGAACGCGAAATTCTGGCGCAGCTCGGGATTCCCGATCCCTATGCGCAAGACGGTCAGGTGAACTAGTGCCCGACTCCGACGACAAACCGAACGCGCAACGCGCGGACAATCTGCCGGTTCCCGTGCAGCACGGCGAGGTGCTGCGTCCGTCATCCGAACTGTGGCTGATGCGCGCCCTGCGCTCGCTGTTCGGCTGGAAGGCCGGCTCCGCGCGCGCCGACCTGCAGGTCGTCCTCGACGCCACCGCGCCGGACGAGACCAGCTTCACCACCATCGAGCGCACCATGCTGCGCAACATCCTGGACCTGCACGAGCGGCGCATTGCCGACGTCATGGTGCCGCGCGGTGATATCGTCGCGGTGAAACGGGATATTTCCCTCGGCGAACTGATGAGCCTGTTCGAGAGCGCGGCGCATTCGCGTCTCGTGGTCTACAACGACACGCTCGACGACCCCGAAGGCTTCGTCCACATCCGCGACCTGCTCGGTTTCGTGACGGCGAAGGCGAAGGTGCCGGACGAGGTCAACGCCAAGCGCAAGAAGCCCTTCCCGGCGGGCCTCGATCTCAAGGCAGTGGATCTGCGCACCAAGCTTGCCGACGCCAGCATCATGCGCAAGCTGATCTATGTGCCGCCGTCGATGCCCGCCATTGACCTTCTGGCGCAGATGCAGGCGACGCGCATTCATCTTGCGCTGGTGGTCGATGAATACGGCGGCACTGACGGACTGGTCTCGATCGAGGACATCGTCGAACAGGTGGTCGGCGAGATCGACGACGAGCATGACGGCGATGAAGCGCCGTCGGTCGTCAAACAGGGCGACGGATCGTTCATCGCCGATGCGCGCGCCAGCCTCGAAGACGTCACCTCGATCGTGGGCGAAGCCTTCGACACCGGCGAAGCCGGCGAAGAGGTCGATACGCTCGGCGGCTATCTCGTGACGCAGGTCGGCCGCCTGCCGGTGCGCGGCGAAATCATCTCGGGTCCCGGCGATTTTGAAATCGAAGTGCTCGACGCCGATCCGCGCCGCGTCAAGCGCGTGCGCATTGGCACCCGCAAGGATCGCTCCAACCTGCGCCAGCGCGAAACGCGGCGGCGCGAAGCCGCGGCCGACGCCGCCGCGGCGCAGACCAACGACAATCCGGCCTCGCCGGGCGACGGCACCGGAAACCCATGAAAACACTTCGCGCCATCGCCTCCAGCATCGTCCTGTCCTGGGGATGGCGGCGCGCGCTGCTTGCGTTCGTCGCGGGCGCGTTGTCAGCGCTGGCGATGGCGCCGTTCAACGCATGGCCGATCCTGTTTCTCACGATTCCGGTGATGGTCTGGCTGATCGACGGTGCAGATGCAGGCCGTCTCGGCGGCATTCCCGCGGCCGCCCTGAGCGGCTGGTGGTTCGGCTTCGGCTATTTCGTCGCCGGACTTTACTGGATCGGCTACGCGTTGCTGGTCGATGCCGACACCTTCGCATGGCTGCTCCCATTCGCGGTGATGGGCCTGCCCGCAATGCTGGCGTTGTTCATGGCGGTGGGTTTCGCGCTGGCGCGGCTGCTCTGGACCGCCGATGGGTTTCGTATTCTCAGCCTCGCCTGCGCGCTCACCGCCAGCGAATGGCTGCGCGGACATGTGCTGACGGGATTCCCATGGAATACCCTCGGCTATGCGCTGACCGAACCGCTGGCCCTCGCGCAGACCGCGTCGCTGATCGGCCTGTGGGGCCTGACGTTCATCGCGGTCGCCGTGTTCGCAAGTCCCGCGGTGCTGGCCGACGACCGCAAGGTCACGCGCCGCCCATGGCTCGCGCTCGCTCTTTCCGCGCTCGTTCTCGTTGTCATGGCCGCTTACGGCGCGATCCGGCTCGGCAATCATCCGACGCAATTCGTCGACAAGGTGAAGCTGCGGCTGATGCAGCCGAACCTGCAGCAGGACGTGAAATTCAACTATGCCGCGAAGCAGGCGGTGATGGACAAGTACCTGTCGCTGTCCGACCGCGCCACCGGCCCCCGCTCGAGCGGCGTTCGTGACACGACAATCTTGATCTGGCCGGAATCGGCCTTTCCATTTTTTCTCGCCCGTGAAGCGGATGCGATGGCGCAGATCGCAAATTTTCTGCCGCAAGGCACCGTGCTCATCACCGGAGCGGTGCGTCCGCCCGACCAGCCTGCGGGCACGGTGGTCACGCGCGCCTATAATTCGATTTACGTGATCGATCACGACGGCACGATCCTGTCGATGTACGACAAGCTGCATCTGGTGCCGTTCGGTGAGTATCTTCCGTTCCAGTCCGCAATGGAAAAACTCGGCTTCGTGCAGATCACCAAGATGCGCGGCGGATTCATTCCGGGCGACAGGCGGCGCTCCATGTCGGTGCCAAATGCGCCGCGCATGCTGCCGCTGATTTGCTATGAGGCGATCTTTCCCGGCGACATCGTGCCGCAAGGTGAACGGCCGGGCTGGATCGTGAACCTCACCAATGACGGATGGTTCGGAATCTCCACCGGTCCTTATCAACATCTTCAGCAAACGCGCGTGCGCGCCATCGAGGAAGGACTTCCGGTTGTACGCGCCGCGAACACCGGCATCTCCGCAGTGATTGATCCACTGGGCCGGATTGTTGTTCATCTTGCTTTGGGAACAGAAGGCGTGGTGGACTCGGCATTGCCGAAACCCTTGTCAAATACGGCTTTCTCACGCGTTCATGATGTTCCTGTTGCAATTGTCGTTGCCCTCTCCGTCATTTTTGCAATACGTCGCCGGACTGGATCAAAGATGATGAATGTACCAGTCTAGGTTACATTATCTTTGGCATACGAAACGCATGGAACCGAAAGCGCCTGCAAATAAGGGGCTTTAACGCAAATTAATTCGGCAATCGCACGACAAGTATTTGACGTTACCATTGCAACAAGCGTATCTCCGTTAAGTCATCGCGACTGATATTACTTTTTATTTGTTCATCTTGGCCGATGTCGCGCGGAGACTTTCGATGACGACCAAAGCGCCGAACCCCGTAGACAAGTATGTCGGGAGCCGCGTTCGCATGCGGAGAATCATGCTTGGGATGAGCCAGGAGAAACTCGGCGAGTCGCTCGGACTGACGTTTCAGCAGGTGCAGAAGTACGAATGGGTCACCAACAGGATCGGCGCTAGCCGCCTGCAGCAGGTCGCCGAAATCCTTCAGGTCCCGGTGTCGTTCCTGTTCGAGGGCGGCCCTGCCGGCCCCAACGCCCTCGCCGGTTTCAGCGAAGCCCAGTCGCCCACCTATGTCTCGGACTTCCTTGCGACATCCGAGGGCCTCGCGCTGACCCGCGCCTTCACCCGCATCACCGATGCCAAGCTTCGCCGCAGCATTGTCGAGCTTGTCGAGCAGATGGCCTCCCGCGAACCGTCCAACCCCTCCTGAGCAAACCTCCCGCGCGATCGCATCGCCAAGCTGCCCCTTCCGAAAGCCGGTTTCCTCTTTTCAGGTCATGTCCTAAAAGCCGGATCGTCTTTTACGATGATGGCCGACCGGCGGAGACCCATGTCCAACAACGATTCTGCGCGCGAACCCAAACCGACTGACCACGGTCAGGGGTCGTTCTTCGGACGCCGCAAGGGACACAAGCTTCGTCACCATCAGGCCGACCTGATCGACCACCTGCTGCCGCATCTGGCGCTGGATTTGTCGACTGCTGACGCGTCCGATCCCGCCTCGCTGTTCGACGCGCCGATCGACAGCCTGCGCCTCGAGATCGGATTTGGCGGCGGCGAGCATCTGGTCGCCGAAGCGCTCGCCTTTCCCGGGATCGGCTTTATCGGCTGCGAGCCTTACGTCAACGGCATGGCGAAGATCCTGTCGCAGATCGAGGCGAACAACGTCACGAACATTCGCCTGTTCGCCGGTGACGCCGCCGAACTTCTCGCCTGGGCGCGGCCTGCGAGCTTTTCACGCATCGACCTGATCCATCCCGATCCGTGGCCGAAGCGACGGCACTGGAAACGCCGTTTCGTGCAGGACGCGACCATTGCGGAAATGTCGCGCGTGCTGAAGCAGCGCGGCGAATTTCGCTTTGTCAGCGATATCGACGACTATTGCGCCTGGACATTGATGCACATGCAGCGCGCGGCGGATTTCGCCTGGACGGCCGAGCGTGCCGACGACTGGCGGCAACCTTGGCCGCATTACACCATGACGCGTTATGGCAGAAAGGCCGACCGCGAAGGGCGCAAGGCCTCGTATCTGATCTTCAAGCATCTGGAATCATAACGGCGCCGGGCATCGGCCCGCACGATCCCACGCAGATCATTCCGGAAGGTTCTTGTCCCGCGCGCGCCAGAACGCCAGCACGCGCTGCGCCGTCGCGGGCGAAAGCCGTTCGTAGTTCACCCGCGCTTCCTCGATATCCGGCCCGGCCAGACCGCGGCCCGGCCCGAGCCGCAGCACGACCAGCGCACGCACCGTCGCCCATTCCAGCCCGATCGATTTTCCGAGCAGCAGAACAGGATCGTAGCGATCGCCCTGCACCAGTTGATGAACCACGCTCAGGCGCATGCCGGTCAGTGCGGCGAATGCGGCGATCGCCTCTTCATATTTGTGTTGCCGCGCGAAGCCGAGCAGCGCGACCTCGTTCAATCCGCCGGCATTGCGTAGCGCGAGGACGGCGCGCTGCCCCGCCGCGAAGTCGCGCACCTGCGGCGCCTTCGGCACATTGGAAATCTCGTTCAAGGCCTGATTGATCGCCGCCTTCTGCTTCGGCTTTGCAACATCGAACAGACGCTTGCGCACGATATCGACCGACTTGGTCAGAAGCTCTTTCAGCGAAGCGGGCGTGATGTCCTCGCGCTGGCCGACGGTGAGCGCCAACATGCCATCATCGGTCGCGCGCTGGATCAATCCTGAATAACCACGGTCGGAGAATTGCGCACCGGCATTCGCCGCCACGCTGCGCACCACATCGCGGTCTCCCCGGCGCACGATCACGTCGGTGATGGACGGCGAAAGCGTGGGACGCCCGGAAATCGCGGCAAGATGCTCCTGGCCCTTGCCGCGCGCGATATCCACCAGCGTGGGTTCATCGAGCAGCGGCGAACTGCTCAGGAGCGGGCCCGCGACCTTGATCTCGTCCTCGCGCGCCAGTTGCCTCACCAGCGTCGGCGGCGCATTGTCGAGGCTCGACAGACGGGCTGCGAGTTCTGCGCGCGCATCGATCGGGGTCGCCGGGACAAGGCCGACCAAAATGTCGTCGAACAGCGCGACATGCCGGGTCTCGAACTGCGCCGCGCCTTCCAGGAACAGGCCGGAAATCCGCTCGATCGCATCCGCCCGCCGTTCGGCCGTGCCGTTATTGACGATGTCGTCAAGCTCGGGGATCAGGGAAAAGGCTGTAGCCATTCGCAACTCAGACGCGTCTCGGTTCACCGCCGGGCCGCGTGTGATCGGCAGAGCCCCGGGAACTGCGCGGACCTTAGTCAGGGCGGATGAAGGAACGGTTAGCCGGAAAGCTCGCTTTGATACGGACTGGCGGCCAAAAGCCGCCCGAATCCGCCGCAAACCGGAACGAAACAGGCCCGCGCCAACGGCAGCCATTCGGACAAGCCGGTTCCACGACAGGCGCCGAGGGCCGGTACGCCCTTGCCGGGAGGGCCAAAAACGTCTATATCCGCCGCGACTGATAAATTCTCATACGGATATGTAGGAGAGTGGGCCCCGCGGGACCAGCTCTTTTTTATTACCCGATGACCGTGTTGCCCGCTGGCCGACCCAAACCTGCGAAGTTTCCGGCGACTGGCAAGCAACCGGCAACCATACGAGCGCTTTGACCTGATTATGACCGCTCCGACCGATACGACCGCGACCGAAGCCGAACTGCTGGACGAACCGCGTCTGGTGGTCGAGCCCGGCGTCGGCGCGCGCGTCGCCGCCGTCGCGGTCCCTGTGCTGCAGGGCATGGGTTACCGGCTGGTCCGTATCAAGGTCTCCGGCGAAGCCGGCTGCACCGTGCAGATCATGGCGGAACGGCCGGACGGCACCATGCAGATCGAGGATTGCGAAGCGATCTCGAAAGCGCTGTCGCCGGTGATGGACATCGCCGACCCGGTCCAGCGCGCCTATCGCCTCGAGATTTCGTCTCCCGGCATCGACCGTCCGCTGGTCCGCCGCACCGATTTCGAGCGCTATACGGGACATCTGGTGAAAATCGAGATGGCCGTGCCGCACGAGGGCCGCAAGCGCTTTCGCGGCGCCATTCAGGGACTTGAGGGCAACAGCGTTCGCATCGTGCGTGACGACGCCAAGGATCACAAGGGCGCGCAGGAAGCCGAAGTTCTGCTTCCGATCGAGGATATCGCCAGCGCCAATCTGGTTTTGACCAACGCGCTGATTGCTGAATCCATGCGCCGTGGCCGTGATGCCGAGCGCGAGCAGCTCGAACAGTCCGGCGCGATTCCAGAGCCGCCTGCCCATGCGCGCCGCGCGCGCGAAAAGCGTGATCTGAAGAAAAGTTTTCAGCCGAAGCCGAAAGCGGCGAAGGCAAAGCCGCAGAACACCAAGGAACATCGCCTCGCCGCCGAGAGAAAGAAGCGCGAAGGCTCATCGGACCACCACGAAGGAGAGTAAGCCATGGCCGCTGTCAGCGCCAATAGACTCGAACTGCTGCAGATCGCCGACGCCGTCGCGCACGAAAAGTCGATCGACCGCGGCATCGTGATCGCTGCGATGGAAGACGCCATCGCAAAGGCAGCTCGCGCCCGCTATGGCAGCGAACCCGACGTGCATGCCGAGATTCATCCCAAGACCGGCCAGTTGCAGCTGGCCCGCCACATGCTGGTGGTTGAGCAGGTCGAGAACGCCTCCAACCAGATTTCGCTGAAGGACGCGCAGAAGGCCAACCCCGGCGCGCAGATCGGCGACACCATCGCCGACACCCTGCCGCCGCTGGAATACGGCCGCATCGCCGCGCAGTCGGCCAAGCAGGTGATCGTGCAGAAGGTGCGCGAAGCCGAGCGCGACCGGCAGTATCAGGAATTCAAGGACCGCATCGGCGAAATCGTCAACGGCGTGGTCAAGCGCGTCGAATACGGCAGCGTGATCGTCGATCTCGGACGCGGCGAGGCCATCATCCGCCGCGATGAAATGCTGCCGCGCGAAGTGTTCCGCAACGGCGACCGCGTGCGCTCCTATGTGTTCGATGTCCGCCGCGAAACCCGCGGTCCGCAGATTTTCCTCTCCCGCACCCATCCGCAGTTCATGGCGAAGCTGTTCGCGCAGGAAGTTCCTGAAATCTACGACGGCATTGTCGAGATCAAGGCGGTGGCACGCGACCCGGGCTCGCGCGCGAAAATCGGCGTGATTTCCCGCGATTCTTCCGTCGATCCGGTCGGCGCCTGCGTCGGCATGCGCGGCTCGCGCGTGCAGGCCGTGGTCAACGAACTGCAGGGCGAGAAGATCGACATCATTCCGTGGTCGCCGGATATCGCGACCTTTGTCGTCAACGCGCTGGCGCCCGCCGAAGTCGCCAAGGTCGTCATCGACGAAGACCGCGAACGCATTGAAGTCGTGGTGCCGGATACCCAACTATCTCTTGCGATCGGCCGCCGCGGCCAGAACGTGCGTCTGGCCTCGCAGCTCACCGGCTGGGACATCGACATCCTGACCGAGCAGGAAGAATCGGAGCGCCGTCAGGCCGACTTCGAGAATTCGACCCGCGTCTTCATGGAAGCCCTCAACGTCGACGAAGTGGTCGGCCAGTTGCTGGCGTCCGAAGGCTTCGGCTCGGTCGAGGATCTGGCGCTGGTGGACCCGCGGGAACTGACCAGCATCGAAGGCTTCGATGAGGAAACCGCAGCCGAACTGCAGAGCCGCGCGCGCGAATATCTTGAACAGCTCGAGGGTGAACTCGAAGCGAAGCGAAAGGAATTGGGCGTGGACGATGCCCTGAAGACCGTACCGGGCGTGACCTCGAAGATGCTGGTGAAGTTCGGCGAGAACGACATCAAGTCCGTCGAGGATCTGGCGGGCTGCGCGACTGACGACCTGGTCGGCTGGACCGAACGCAAGGACGGCGAAAGCGTCAAGCACCCCGGTATCCTCGATTCCAACGAGGTGTCGCGTGAGGACGCCGAAGCCATGATCATGCAGGCGCGCGTCGTTGCCGGCTGGATCACCGAAGCCGACCTGGCGAAGCCGTCGGAAGAGGCTCCGGCCTCCGAAGATCATCCGGCGTGAGCATGAAACGGTTGTCGGACAACACCATGCTCTTCACGAGTTAAAGGATATGACCCGCGCATGCTTGCCATTGCCGATCCCGCAGATCTGGACCGCGGCCCCCGGACAAAATCCGGGACCGAACGGATGTGCGCGGTCACGCGGCAGGTTGCGCCGATCGACGACCTGATCCGTTTCGTCGTCTCGCCCGCGGGCGAGCCGGTGGCGGATCTGAAACGCAAGCTGCCGGGCCGCGGCCTGTGGGTCTCGCTGTCCCATGCCGCAGTTGCGGAAGCCGCCCGGCGCAACGTCTTCGCCAAAAGCTTCAAACGCGACATCAAGGTTCCGAAAACTCTCGCCGACGATGTCGGACGGATGATGCTCCGCAGTGCTGCCGAGGCGCTCGCCATGGCCGCCAAGGCGGGCGAGGTCGTTTCCGGATTTTCCAAGGTCGAGGACGCCATTAACGGGCGGCAGGCCGTCGTCCTGATCCATGCGACCGACGGCGCGCCGGACGGAATCCGCAAGCTGAACGACCGGATGGCCGCCATAACAAGGGACATGGCACGGGAAACCGGCGCGGATTCAGCGGATTTGCCGGTCCTCAGCGTCCTGACCACCGATGAATTGGATTTGGCATTGGGGCGGGCAAATGTGGTACATGCTGCCCTGCTCGCGGGCTCGGCGGCTAAGACCTTCCTCGCGCGCTGCCAGACTCTCCTCCGGTTCCGGATGACAGACGGCGGCAAGAACAGCGGCACGGACAAACGCACTTAAGGGCATCGCCGGCACCGGCCGGCATGCGAGCAACGAACGAGATTGGACTTTTGAATGGCTGATACGAAGAACCCTGGCGACAAGCCGCTGAGCGTCGGTACGAAGACTCTGTCGCTGAAGCCGCGCACAGAGACCGGCGTGGTGCGCCAGAGCTTCAGTCACGGCCGCACCAAGCAGGTGGTGGTCGAGAAGAAAACCAAGCGCCGCCTTGCCGGCGATCCGGCGCCTGAAGCCGCGCCCGTGACACCTGCGCCGGCCGCAGCGCCTGCCAGGCCCGCGCCGCGCGCGGCTGAGCCGGCGCGCCCGGCGGCGCGCACCTCCGGTGTCGTGCTGCGCACCCTCACCGAGGACGAACAGAGCGCCCGCGCCAGCGCGCTGGCTGAAGCGCGCATCCGCGAGGAAGAAGAGCGCCGCGCCGCGGAAGCCGAAGCCGCACGCCGCAACACCAAGGAATTCAAGGAACAGCAGGAGCGCGAAGCCGCCGAAGCCCGCAAGAAGGCCGAGGAAGAACGCCATCGCGCCGAAGAAGAAGCCAAGGCCCGCGCCGAACGCGAAGCCAACAAGCGCACCGAAGCCGCCGCCAAGCCCGCGACAACACCGGCACGCGCGCCGATCACGCCGGCGAAGCCCGCGGCTGTTGCCGCCGACGGCTCCGATGACGATGAAGCCCCGCGCATGGTGCGCCGTCCCGGTGGCGGTCCCGCGCGTCCCGTGGTCGCGCCGAAGCCGACCGCGAAGCCCGGCCCCGCCAAGCAGCGCGGCCGCCTGACCATTTCGACCGCGCTGAACGCAGACGACGTGCGCGAGCGCTCGATCGCCTCGTTCCGCCGCCGCACCCAGCGCCTCAAGGGCCACGCGTCCAACGAGCCGAAGGAAAAGCTCATCCGCGAAGTGACGATTCCGGAAGCGATCACGATTCAGGAACTCGCCAACCGCATGTCCGAACGCGCGGTAGACGTGATCCGCCTGCTGATGAAGCAGGGCGCGATGCACAAGATCACCGACGTGATCGATGCCGACACCGCGCAGCTGATCGCCGAAGAACTCGGCCACAGCGTCAAGCGCGTGGCTGCTTCAGATGTGGAAGAAGGCCTGTTCGACGTCGCCGAGGATCATGCCTCGGATACGACGCCGCGCGCCCCGGTCGTCACCGTCATGGGCCATGTCGACCACGGCAAGACCTCGCTGCTCGACGCGCTACGCCACGCCAACGTGGTCTCGGGCGAAGCCGGCGGCATCACCCAGCATATCGGCGCCTATCAGGTCACTTCGCCCGACAGCGGCAAGAAGATCACCTTCATCGACACTCCCGGCCACGCCGCATTCACCGCGATGCGCGCACGCGGCGCCAAGGTCACCGACATCGTCATCCTTGTGGTGGCGGCCGATGACGGCGTCATGCCGCAGACCATCGAAGCGATCAATCACGCCAAGGCGGCTGGCGTTCCGATGATCGTGGCGATCAACAAGATCGACAAGCCGGACGCCAAGCCGGAGCGCGTGCGCACCGAACTGCTGCAGCATGAAGTGCAGGTCGAATCCTTCGGCGGCGAGGTCGTGGACGTCGAAGTGTCCGCGAAGAACAAGACCAATCTCGACAAGCTGCTCGAGATGATCGCGCTACAGTCCGAAATGCTCGACCTGAAGACCAATCCGGATCGTCCGGCCGAAGGCACCGTGATCGAAGCCAAGCTCGATCGCGGCCGTGGTCCGGTGGCGACCGTGCTGGTCCAGCGCGGCACCCTGCGCGTCGGCGACATCATCGTGGCAGGCGCTGAAATGGGCCGCGTCCGCGCGCTGATCAACGATCAGGGCCAGACCATTCAGGAAGCGGGCCCGTCGGTCCCGGTGGAAGTGCTCGGCTTCAACGGTCCGCCGGAAGCCGGCGACCGTCTCGCCGTGGTCGAGAACGAAGCCCGCGCCCGTCAGGTCACCGAATATCGCGCGCATCAGAAGCGCGAGAAGTCCGCGGCGTCCTCCGCCGGCATGCGCGGCTCGCTCGAGCAGATGATGAGCCAGCTCAAGACCTCGGGCCGCAAGGACTTCCCGCTGGTGGTCAAGGCCGACGTGCAGGGTTCGCTCGAAGCCATCATCGGCTCGCTGGAGAAGCTCGGCACTGACGAAGTCGCCGCACGTATTCTCCATGCCGGTGTCGGCGGCATCTCGGAATCCGACGTCACGCTGGCGGAAGGCTTCAATGCCGCGATCATCGGCTTCAGCGTCCGTGCCAACAAGGAAGCGGCCGCGCTCGCCAAGCGCGACGGCATCGAAATCCGCTACTACAACATCATCTACGACCTCGTGGATGACGTGAAGAAGGCGATGAGCGGCCTGCTCGCGCCGACGCTGCGCGAAACCATGCTCGGCAACGCGCAGATCCTCGAAGTGTTCAACATTTCGAAGGTCGGCAAGATCGCAGGCTGCCGCGTCACCGACGGCACCGTGGAACGCGGCGCCAATGTTCGCCTGATCCGCGACAACGTCGTCGTGCATGAAGGCAAGCTCTCGACACTGAAGCGCTTCAAGGACGAAGTGAAGGAAGTGCAGTCCGGCCAGGAATGCGGTATGGCCTTCGAGAACTATCAGGATATGCGCGTTGGCGACGTGATCGAATGTTATCGCGTGGAGACCATTCAGCGCTCCCTGTAAGTCCAAGTCTTCAGGGCGCGTTGAATTTCTACGAAAGCTAGAGACGTCATGGCCGGACAAAAGCGCGAAGCGCGTCTTCGTGATTAGCGTTCCGGCCATCCACGTCTTTCTTAAGTTTCACAGCAGGCACGTCAGTGGCCGGGACCCGATCCCGGCCCTGTCGATTTGATTTTTTGAACAGGAACGGCGATGGCCACTCGCAAGAAGGATAGCAGTCCGCGCACCGGCAGCGGCGCTTCGCAGCGCCAGTTGCGCGTCGGCGAACTCATTCGCCACGCGGTGGCGGATATTCTCTCCGGCGGCGGCGTGCACGATCCGGCACTTGAAGGCCACATCGTCACGGTGCCGGAAGTGCGGATGTCGCCCGACCTGAAACTCGCGACGGTTTATGTGATGCCGCTGGGCGGACATGGCACCAGCGACGTGATCGCGGCGCTCGATCGCAACAAGAAGTTTCTGCGCGGCGAGGTTGCTCATCGCGTTAACTTAAAATTCGCACCTGACCTTCGATTCCGCGTCGACGAACGATTCGACGAAGCGGAACGGATCGAGAAATTACTGAGAACACCCGCGGTTCAAAGAGACCTCAAGGCCGATTCGGACCAAGACTGATGCAAGGACTGATGAACGTGACCACTCCAGACCGCGTGATCGAACAGCCCATCGCCGATTCGAACGCGCCTGCCGAAAATAAATTTTCCGATGCTGCGCGCGTGCGGCACAACGATCCGCGCGAGCAGCAGGCCGGCAAACAGAAACGTCAGGGTGGCCAGCAGAAGCGCGACCGCCGCGACGTTCATGGCTGGATCTGTCTCGACAAGCCGGTGGGCATGACCTCGACTCACGCGGTCGCCGTGCTCAAGCGTCTGTTCAACGCCAAGCGCGCGGGCCACGCCGGCACCCTCGATCCGCTCGCCTCCGGCGGGCTGCCGATCGCGCTCGGCGAAGCCACCAAGACCGTTCCGTTCGTGATGGATGGCCGCAAGCGCTACCGCTTCACGGTGTGCTGGGGCGAAGAGCGCGACACCGACGACACCGAGGGCCGCCCCACCCAGTCGAGCCCGGAGCGCCCGACCGTCGAGACCATCATGGCCCTGCTGCCCCGGTTCACCGGGGTGATCGAGCAGGTTCCCCCGCAGTATTCCGCCATCAAGGTCCAGGGCGAGCGGGCCTATGACCTCGCCCGCGACGGCGAGGCCGTGGCGTTGGCGCCCCGTCCGGTCGAGATTCACGAATTAACCCTTGTAGAACAACAGGGTAACGACCGTTCGGTATTCGAGGCCGAGTGCGGCAAGGGCACCTATGTGCGGGCGCTGGCCCGCGATATGGGCCGGCTTCTGGGCTGTTACGGCCATATCTGCTCGCTCCGCCGCACGCTTTGCGGCCCATTCACCGAAGCGGACATGATTCCGCTGGCAGATCTGGAGGCTTTGTGCGATAGAGCCGCGTCTGGCGAGGGCAGCCTCGCCGACGCGCTTTTGCCCGTTGAGACCGCGCTGGACGACATCCCGGCACTGGCCGTCACACGGGCTGATGCCGCAAGGCTCCACAGGGGCCAGGCGGTTTTGTTGCGCGGACGGGATGCGCCAATTTCAAACGGCACAGTCTATGTCACCGTCGGAGGAAGGCTTCTGGCCCTCGCCGAGATTGGCAATGGCGAACTCATCCCCAAGCGCGTGTTCAACCTGAACGGACTGACTGCCAGTCCTATTCGCAAAGAAGGTGTTTGACGATGTCGATTGCCGCAGAACGCAAAGCGGAAGTCATCAAGACGAATGCAACCAAGGCCGGTGATACCGGTTCGCCTGAGGTCCAGGTCGCGATCCTGTCGGAACGCATCGCCAACCTCACCGAGCACTTCAAGACCCACAGCAAGGATAACCATTCCCGCCGTGGTCTTCTCAAGCTCGTCTCCACGCGCCGTTCGCTTCTCGACTACGTGAAGAAGAAGGACGAAGCGCGCTACAAGGCGCTGCTCGAAAAGCACAACATCCGTCGCTGACGGACCAACGCGCGCAGCCTTGCGCGCGTTTTTTACATGATCCGGTCGATCATGTTTCTGATCAACGCGCGGATTTTCGATGTCCGCGCGGCGTGTCCAGCAGCAATCCGGCGGCTGGGCGTAAACGGGTAAAGAGGCCCGTACCATCGGAAGGATGGACGCCATTCGATATACAAAAACCATGGCAGGATCGCCGGGCACTGACGCGCATTCGCGCTCGCAGCGTCCCGCAATCTTGCGCATGGTTTTTGTGTTTCGGGGGTCCATGCTTTCGTGAACTGATGAAAGCACAAGACAATGTTCAAGACTCACTCTGTTGAGATCGATTGGGGCGGGCGTCCGCTCAAACTGGAAACCGGCAAGATTGCCCGTCAGGCCGACGGCGCCGTGATTGCCACCTACGGCGAGACCATCGTGCTCGCCACCGTCGTGGCAGCCAAGGCGCCGCGCGAAGGCGTCGACTTCCTCCCTCTCACCGTCGATTATCAGGAAAAGACCTATGCGGCCGGCCGCATTCCCGGCGGCTATTTCAAGCGCGAAGGCCGTCCGACCGAAAAGGAAACGCTGGTTTCCCGCCTGATCGACCGCCCGATCCGCCCGCTGTTCGCCGACGGCTGGCGCAACGAAACCCAGGTCATCGTCACCGTGCTCTCGCACGACATGGAAAACGATCCCGACATTCTGGCGCTGGTGGCATCATCCGCCGCGCTGACGATCTCCGGCGTGCCGTTCATGGGTCCGATCGGCGCCGCCCGCGTCGGTTTCGTCAACGACGAGTACGTCCTCAATCCGACGCTTGACGAGATGACCGACACTAATCTCGATCTCGTGGTCGCCGGCACCGCGACCGCCGTTCTGATGGTGGAATCGGAAGCCAAGGAACTCAACGAAGACATCATGCTCGGCGCGGTGATGTTCGGCCACAAGCACTTCCAGCCGGTGATCAAGGCGATCATCGAGCTGGCCGAGAAGGCCGCCAAGGAGCCGCGCGAGCTCGTCGCCACTGTCCATGCCGACCTCGAAAAGGAAATCCTCGGCATCGTCGAGCAGGACCTGCGCAAGGCCTACGGCATCGCGGTCAAGCAGGACCGTTATGCCGCCGTCGGCGCCGTCAAGCAGAAGCTGCTGGACCAGTTCTTCCAGGAAGGCGTCGAGGAGCGTTACACAAAACTGCGCGTGCTGGACGTGTTCAAGGAAGTCGAAGCCAAGATCGTGCGCTGGAACATCCTCGATACCGGCCGCCGCATCGACGGACGCGACCTCAAGACCGTTCGTCCGATCATCGCCGAAGTCGGCGTATTGCCCCGCGCTCACGGTTCGGCGCTGTTCACCCGCGGTGAAACCCAGGCGATGGTGGTCACCACGCTCGGCACCGGTGAGGACGAGCAGTACATCGACTCGCTGTCGGGAACGTACAAGGAGCGCTTCCTGCTCCATTACAACTTCCCTCCCTACTCGGTCGGCGAGACCGGCCGCCTCGGCGGCACCAAGCGCCGCGAAATCGGCCACGGCAAGCTCGCCTGGCGTGCGCTGCATCCGGTGCTCCCGGCTGCGCATGAATTCCCGTACACGCTGCGCGTCGTCTCGGAGATCACCGAGTCGAACGGCTCGTCCTCGATGGCGTCGGTCTGCGGCGCATCGCTGTCCCTGATGGATGCGGGCGTGCCGCTGAAGCGGCCGACCGCGGGCATCGCCATGGGCCTCATCCTCGAAGGCGATCGCTTCGCGGTCCTGTCCGACATTCTCGGCGACGAGGATCATCTCGGCGACATGGATTTCAAGGTGGCGGGCACGGAAGCCGGCATCACCTCGCTGCAGATGGACATCAAGATCGCCGGTATCACCGAAACGATCATGAAGCAGGCGCTCGCCCAGGCGAAGGACGGACGCATCCACATCCTCGGCGAAATGGCAAAGGCCCTCACCGTGGCCCGTGCCGAACTCGGCGAGCATGCGCCGCGTATCGAGGTGCTGCAGATCCCGACCGACAAGATCCGCGACGTGATCGGCACCGGCGGCAAGGTGATCCGCGAGATCGTCGAGAAGACCGGCGCCAAGATCAACATCGAGGACGACGGCACCGTGAAGGTCGCTTCCGCCAACGGCGAATCGATCCGCGCGGCGATCAAGTGGATCAAGTCGATCACCTCGGAGCCGGAAGTCGGCCACATCTACGACGGCACCATCGTCAAGGTGATGGAGTTCGGCGCGTTCGTGAACTTCTTCGGCCCGAAGGACGGCCTGGTTCACATCAGCCAGCTCGCGGCCAACCGCGTGCAGAAGACCTCCGACGTCGTCAAGGAAGGCGACAAGGTCAAGGTGAAGCTGCTCGGCCTCGACGATCGCGGCAAGGTCCGCCTGTCGATGAAGGCCGTCGATCAGCAGACCGGCGAAGACCTCGAAGCCAAGCAGAAGGCCGCCGACAACGCGGCACCTGCCGCCGAGTAACCGGCGAGATCATCACGAGACACAAGGGGCGGCATTTTGCCGCCCCTTTTTGTTTGTCTCTGCCGATTTGTCCTGCCGCAAGGCGCCGCCGCCCGTCACCGTCTTTCATCGGCCTTTCAAACCCGTGTGGGAAGCATTCTCCCCGGACTGCTTTGTTATTTACAAAGATCAGAATTTCTGATCGTAGCGCAAAGAAAAACCGAATGGACCTGATGCTGAAATTCTTCCAAAGTCGAGGTATTCCATTGGCGAATGACGCTGCCCGCCCGACACGGCGCTAACCGCCGCGCGCATTCGGCCTTCGAATTCCGGACAGCACCAACATAACAATCGGAGAACAACATGGACGCGAAAACCGACGACAAGGGCGCAGGCAAATGTCCCGTCATGCACACCGGCGGCCACACCAACCGTGACTGGTGGCCGACCCAGCTGGACATCCAGGTGCTTCACCACAATTCTTCCCTGTCGGACCCGATGGGAGCGGCCTTCGACTATGCCAAGGAGTTCGAGAGTCTCGATCTTGATGCCGTGATCGCCGACCTCAAGGCGGTGATGACGGATTCGCAGGAATGGTGGCCGGCTGACTTCGGCCACTACGGGCCACTGTTCATCCGCATGGCCTGGCACAGCGCCGGCACCTACCGCATCACCGACGGGCGCGGCGGCGCAGGCGCGGGACAGCAGCGCTTTGCGCCGCTCAACTCATGGCCGGACAACGTCAACCTCGATAAGGCGCGCCGCCTGCTGTGGCCGATCAAGCAGAAGTACGGCCGCAAGATTTCGTGGGCCGACCTGATGATCCTTACCGGCAACGTCGCGCTGGAATCGATGGGCTTCAAGACGTTCGGATTCGCCGGCGGCCGCGCCGACGTGTGGGAGCCAGAAGAACTCTATTGGGGTCCGGAAGGCACCTGGCTCGGTGACCAGCGTTACAGTGGCGAACGCGAATTGCAGAACCCGCTCGGCGCGGTGCAGATGGGCCTGATCTACGTCAACCCGGAAGGACCGAACGGCAACCCCGACCCGATCGCAGCAGCCAAGGACATTCGCGAGACCTTCGCCCGCATGGCGATGAACGACGAGGAAACCGTGGCGCTGATCGCGGGCGGCCACACCTTCGGCAAGACGCACGGCGCGGGCGATGCCTCGTTTGTTGGCCGCGAGCCGGAAGCGGGAGTGCTTGAGGATCAGGGCCTCGGCTGGAAATCCACCTTCGGCACCGGCAAGGGCGGCGACACCATCGGCAGCGGCCTGGAAGTCACCTGGACCACCACGCCGACCAAGTGGAGCAACAACTTCTTCTGGAATCTGTTCGGCTACGAATGGGAACTGCCCA
>Ga0066256_1000582_pt1 | contig 86871 bp, 95 predicted proteins | sample ThiBio_1000_biof_FD_87107 | JGI IMG/M metagenome (GOLD analysis project Ga0066256, IMG submission 87107) | Wastewater bioreactor microbial communities from Cape Town, South Africa - Thiocy_expt_1000_biof (version 2) | ecosystem: Engineered > Bioreactor > Thiocyanate-remediating >... | reverse complement strand
CGGCTTTCAGGTCCCTTCGATCCTGCTGCCGGCGCCGAGCATGATCTGGGCGCGGCTGATCAATTCGCTGCCGACGCTGTGGGCCGATTTCAGCCAGACCTTCCTCAAGTCGGTGATCACCGGTTATGTCGCCGGCTGCGGCCTCGGCTTCGTCGTCGCCATCCTCATCGACCGTTCGCCCTTCCTGCAGAAGGGCCTGCTGCCGATCGGCAATTTCGTCTCGGCGCTGCCAATTGTCGGCGTTGCGCCGATCATGGTCATGTGGTTCGGCTTCGACTGGCAGTCGAAGGTCGCGGTCGTGGTCATCATGACCTTCTTCCCCATGCTGGTGAACACCGTGCAGGGCCTGGCCTCCGCAAGCGCCATGGAGCGCGACCTGATGCACACCTATGCCGCGAGCTGGTGGCAGACGCTCACCAAATTGCGCTTGCCAGCCGCCGGTCCTTTCATCTTCAATGCATTGAAGATCAATTCGACGCTGGCGCTGATCGGGGCGATCGTGGCTGAATTCTTCGGAACGCCCATCGTCGGCATGGGTTTCCGCATCTCCACCGAGGTGGGGCGGAGCAATGTCGACATGGTCTGGGCGGAAATCGCGGTCGCCGCGGTCGCCGGCTCGGCCTTTTATGGTGTGGTCGCGCTCTTCGAGCGGGCCGTGACATTCTGGCATCCGTCTGTCCGTGGTGGACAGGCATAACGAGAGGGAACAGACATGCAGAAAAAAATAATATCGCTGCTTCTGGGAAGCGTCATGTCGCTGTCCGCCGCGCAGGCCATGGCGGCCGACAAGGTGACGCTGCAACTGAAATGGGTGACCCAGGCCCAGTTCGGCGGCTATTACGTCGCCAAGGACAAGGGCTTCTACGAGGAGGAAGGCCTCGATGTCGACATCAAGCCGGGCGGCCCGGATATCGCCCCGCCCCAGGTTCTGGCCGGCGGCGGCGCCGATGTGATTGTCGACTGGATGCCGTCCGCGCTCGCCACCCGCGAAAAGGGCGTGCCGCTCGTCAACATCGCCCAGCCCTACAAGTCCTCGGGCATGATGCTCACCTGTCTCAAGGAGAGCGGCGTCAAGACGCCGGGAGATTTCAAGGGCAAGACGCTCGGCGTCTGGTTCTTCGGCAACGAATATCCATTCCTGTCGTGGATGGCGCATCTGAAAATCCCGACCACGGGCGGCGCCGATGGCGTGACCGTGCTGAAACAGGGCTTCAACGTCGATCCGCTCTTGCAGAAGCAGGCCGCCTGCATTTCGACCATGACCTATAACGAATACTGGCAGGTCATCGATGCCGGCATCAAGCCGGACGACCTGATCACCTTCCAGTACGAGAAGGAAGGCGTGGCGACCCTGGAAGACGGCCTCTACGTGCTTGAAGACAAGCTGAAGGATCCAGCCTTCAAGGAGAAGATGGTCAAGTTCGTCCGCGCTTCGATGAAGGGCTGGAAATATGCCGAGGAGCATACCGACGAGGCCGCCGAAATCGTCCTCGAAAACGACGCCAGCGGCGCCCAGACCGAAAAGCACCAGAAGCGCATGATGGCCGAAGTCGCCAAGCTGACCGCCGGCTCCAACGGCGCGCTCGACGAGGCCGACTATGCCCGCACCGTCAAGACGCTGCTCGGCGGCGGCTCCGATCCGGTCATCACCAAGGAGCCGACCGGCGCCTGGACGCATGAGATCACCAACGCCGCATTGAAGTGACGATATGGCAATTTCGTCACATCTCTAATGAAAACGCGCGATGGCTTCCATCGCGCGTTTTTACTTTTCAATAACTTAGCGAAAATTCATCGAATCCCTTGATGGCCGGATCACGCAAAAACCGTTGATTTGTGCAGCGCCACCAAGTAGAACACTTGCCGAACGGCAGTATTTGCAATTCTGCGCTTGCGGGTGGTCCAGGCCGTCCCCATCTAGACGCGGAGTGGGAGCGTTGAAGAACGCCTGGAAGCGGGAACCGGTCAGAAGCGGACCCGCCGATCTGAAAAATCGCTGCCCGATCCATGGAAGCACCCGGCTGGCGCGACGCGCACGCGCAACTGGGTGCCGAGTATCTTTTTGCAGGGGTTTTGAGACGATGATCCGCTTCGGTTCGTTGACTATGGCTGCGGTCGCCGCGTTGATGGTGGCAACAAGCCTGCCGGTTCTGGCAGAGGAAACGCCGGCCAAGCCGGCGATGCAAGCGCATCCGGCGATCGTGGTGACGCCGACCACGACGCGTTCGCTCACCGATAAGGCGGTGACCACCGGCACGATCCGCGCCGTCGACGAAGTCTATATCCAGCCGATGGTTGATGGGCTGTCGATCCGCGCCCTGAACGTCGATGTCGGCGACCGGGTCGAGGCGGGCAGCACGCTCGCCGTGCTGAATGACGACGCCTTGCTGCTGCAGAAGAGCCAGTTCGAGGCCAACAAGGCCAAGGCCGAAGCCGGCGTTGCCCAGTATCGCGCCCAGGTGATCGAGGCCGAAGCCAATCTCAAGGACGCCGTCAGCCAGCGCGACCGCCTGGTCCGCCTTGGCAAGAACGGCACGGCCAGCACCTCGCAGGTCGAGCAGGCGGTCGCCGCCGCCGACGTGGCCGAGGCGCGGCTGCAAGCCGCCCGCCACGCGGTCACCGTCGGTCAGGCCGACATCAAGGTCGTCGACAGCCAGATCGCCGATACCGAGTTGAAGCTCGCCCGCACCGCCGTCAAGACGCCCGTCTCCGGCGTCGTCGCCGCCAAGAACGCCAAGGTCGGCGCCATCGCCAGCGGCGCCGGCGAGCCGCTGTTCACCGTCATCGAGGACGGCGCGCTGGAACTTGTCGCCGATGTCGCCGAAGGCGATATCCTGAGGATCAAGACCGGCCAGAAGGCGACGATCGCGCTTGCCGGCAGCGGCGCCGCCGCGCCGGGCGGCTTGCGCCGGACCTCCCCCCCACCGGACCCGGGGCCCGGTCCGGCCGGGGTGCACACGGCGTTGGCCGACGGCGGAAGGGGGCGCGCGGGTATGTAGGGCAGCGCCCCCGTCGTCACCGCCCCCGCCGACGCGCTCGCCCTGCCGCTAACCGCCATCCTCACCGGCAGCGATGGCGAAACCACCGCCCGCAAGATCGAGAACGACACGGTGAAGCAGGTGAAGGTGACGACCGGCATCCAGGACGGCCCCTATATCCAGATTGTCAGCGGCCTTCAGAGCGGCGACGAAGTCGTCGCCAAGGCCGGAGCCTATGTGCGCGACGGCGACAAGATCACGCCGGTCCGCGACGCGGCGCAAACCAATTGACGAGGACCTGACCCGATGAATTTCTCCGCCTGGTCTATCCGAAATCCGATCGCGCCGCTGCTCGCCTTTGGCCTGCTGCTGTTCGTCGGCGTCCAGTCCTTCTACAAGCTGCCGATCACTCGTTTTCCGAACATCGACGTGCCGCTGGTGGCGATCACCGTCACCCAGAGCGGCGCCTCGCCGGCCGAACTGGAAATGCAGGTGACCAAAGAGGTCGAGGACGCCGTCGCCTCGATCACAGGCATCGACGAGATCCAGTCCACCGTTACAGACGGCCAGTCGCAGACGGTCGTGATGTTCCGCATGGAAGTGCCGACCGAACAGGCCGTGCAGGACACCAAGGACGCCATCGACCGCATCCGCAGCGACCTGCCGGCCAATGCCGAAGCGCCCATCGTCACCAAGATCGACGTCGAGGGCCAGGCAATCCAGACCTTTGCGGTCTCGGCCCCCGGCATGTCGCTGGAGGAGCTCTCCTGGTTCGTCGACGATACCGTCAAGCGCGCCCTGCAGGGCCAGCCGGGCATCGGTCGCATCGACCGCTACGGCGGCGCCGAGCGCGAGGTGCGCATCGAGCTCAACCCCGACAAGCTGAACGCCTACGGCATCACCGCCGCCGGCGTGAACCAGCAACTGCGCGGCACCAATATCGATCTCGGCTCCGGCCGCGGCCAGGTGGCGGGCGCCGAGCAGGCGATCCGCGTGCTCGGCGACAAGCGTGACGTCGCAGCCCTTGCCGATACCACCATCGCGCTTCCGAACGGCCGCTTCGTCAAGATCTCCGATCTCGGCGCCATCAAGGACACCTATGCGGAGCCGAAATCCTTCTCGCGCTTCGACGACACCCCCGTCGTCACCTTCGGCGTCTTCCGCGCCAAGGGTGCCAGCGAGGTCTCCGTCGCCGAAACCGTGGGCAAGAGCCTCGACAAGGTGCGGGCCGAAAATCCGAACGTGCAGATCGAACTGATCAACGACTCGGTCTACTTCACCTACGGCAATTACGAAGCCGCCATGCACACGCTGGCGGAAGGCGCGCTGCTGGCCATCGCCGTCGTCTTCCTGTTCCTGAGGAACTGGCGCGCGACGCTGATCTCGGCCGTCGCCCTGCCGCTATCGGCGATCCCGACCTTCTACATCATGGACCTGATGGGTTTCTCGCTGAACCTCGTCAGTTTCCTCGCGTTGACGCTGGCGACCGGCATTCTCGTCGACGACGCCATCGTCGAGATCGAGAACATTGCCCGCCATATCAAGATGGGCAAGACGCCCTATCGCGCGGCGATCGAAGCGGCCGACGAAATCGGCCTGGCGGTGATCGCCACCACCTTCACCATCATCGCCGTTTTCGTGCCTGTCTCGTTCATGCCGGGCATTCCGGGACAATATTTCATCCAGTTCGGCCTGACAGTTGCCTTCTCGGTGTTTTTCTCGCTGATGGTGGCGCGCCTCATCACCCCGATGATGGCCGCCTATCTGATGCGCGCCGAAGACGGGATGGAAGACCATCACGACAATGACGGTCTGCTGATGAAGGGGTACACCAGGCTGGTGCGCGGCACGACCGGGCGCTGGTACACCCGCTATGCGACGCTGCTGGCCGCCATCGGCTTCCTGATCGGCTCGCTGGTTTTGCTCTCGCAGGTTCCCGGCAGCTTCCTGCCGCCGGAAGATGCCTCGCGCATCGTGCTCTCCGTCGAGCTTCCGCCGAACGCGACGCTGGACGAGACCGGCAAGACCACCAAGGCGATCTACGACCGCGTTCACGACATCAACGGCGTCGAGAGCGTCTTCGTGCTCGGCGGCGCCTCACCCAAGGGCGACCTGGAACTGCGGCGCGCCACCGTGACGCTGTCGCTGCAGAAGCTCGACCATTCGCTGCTCAAGAAGGTGGTCAACGACGTGCTCGGCAAGCTGCCTGTGGTTGGCCCGATGCTGCCCAAGGTCGAGGTCCATGGCCGCGTGCGGCCGCAATGGGATATCGAAAAGGAAGTCTTCGCCAAGCTGCGCGACATTCCGGACGTTCGTATCCTCAAGCTCAACGACCGCGGCGAGCGCGACCTGTCGTTCAACTTCCTGTCCAAGAACGAGAAGGATCTGAACGAGGCCGTCGGCGTGCTCGAATCCAAGCTGCGCGCCGATCCGCTGCTCGCCAATGTCAGTGCCGAAGGCGCCCTGCCCCGGCCGGAGCTGCAGGTTCGCCCGCGCCTCGACCAAGCCGCCCGCCTCGGCATCACGCCGCAGCAGATCTCCGAGACCGTGCGTGTGGCCACCATCGGCGATGTCGATGCGGCGCTGGCGAAAATCTCGCTTGACGACCGCCAGATCCCGATCCGCGTGCAGACCTCGCTCGATTTCCGCCGCGATCTCGCCTCCATCCGGGCGCTGAAGATTCAGACGGCCAGCGGCGGCATGGTGCCGTTGTCGAGCGTCGCCGACATCGATTATTCGGAAGGGGCAAGCTCGATCAAGCGCAACAATCGCAATCGCGTCGTCGCCATCGGTTCCGATCTGCCGCAGGGTGTCGCGCTGGATTCGGCCTCGGCACGCTTCCGCGAGATCGTGAAGGAGGCCAAGCTGCCGCCGACCGTGCAGCTTGCCGAAAGCGGCGACACCAAGGTGCAGCAGGAAATGCAGCAGAGCTTCGTCAACGCCATGTTGATGGGCCTGATGCTGGTGCTGACCGTGCTGATCCTGCTGTTCAAGGACGTGATCCAGCCGTTCACAATCCTGTTCTCGCTGCCGCTCGCCATCGGCGGCGTGGCGCTCGGCCTGATCGTCACCAGCAATCCGCTGTCGATGCCGGTGCTGATCGGCATCCTGATGCTGATGGGCATCGTCACCAAGAACGCCATCCTGTTGGTCGATTTCGCCATCGAGATGCGTCGCCACGGCATGGAGCGCGTCGAGGCCATGGTCGAGGCCGGCCGCAAGCGCGCCCGCCCGATCATCATGACTTCGATCGCCATGTCGGCGGGCATGTTGCCCTCGGCGCTCGGTGTCGGCGAAGGCGGCTCGTTCCGCGCGCCGATGGCGATTGCCGTGATCGGCGGCATCATCGTCTCGACGGTGCTGTCGCTGGTGGTCGTGCCCTCCTTCTTCCTGATCATGGACGATCTTTCGCGCCTGCTCGGCTGGGTTTTCGGCCGCCTCGTCGGCAAGAAGGACGAGGAGCAACTGCCACTGTCGCGCGAGGAACTGTCCTCCGCCGTCAGCGAGAACCAGCAGACGCTGGCCACCGTCGAGGAACGTCTCGCCTATCTGGAAAAACAATCGAGGGCGCAGGCCAAGGACGGCCAGGACCACCCGACCAGCAACGTCGTGCGCCTGCCGCCGCTGGCCGCAGAGTAAGGGAAACGGAAAACGCCGGGTCGAAAGCCCGGCGTTTTGTTTTCGGTGATGAACTGAATTAGAGACCGCCCTGTTCTTTCAGAAAGGCGACGATGGTATCGACGCCCGCACCGCGCTTCAGGTCGGTGAAGACGAAAGGACGGGATGCCCGCATGCGGTCGGCATCGCCACGCATCACTTCGAGATCGACTTCGACATAAGGCGCGAGATCCATCTTGTTGATGACCAGCAGGTCGGAGCGGGTGATGCCCGGCCCGCCCTTGCGCGGAATTTCCTCGCCTTGGCAGACGGAGATGACATAGATCGTCAGGTCGGCGAGATCGGGCGAAAAGGTCGCGGCCAGATTGTCGCCGCCGGATTCGATGAAGACGACATCAAGATCAGGGAAGCGGCTGTTGAGATCGGCGATTGCCTGCAGATTGATCGAGGCGTCCTCGCGAATGGCGGTGTGCGGGCAGCCGCCGGTCTCGACGCCGAGGATGCGGTCGGAGGTCAGCGCCTGCATGCGCACCAGCGCCTCGGCATCCTCCTTGGTGTAGATGTCGTTGGTGACGACGGCGACGGAAAAGTGTTCGCGCATCGCCTTGCACAATTTCTCGGTCAGCGCCGTCTTGCCCGAGCCCACCGGCCCGCCGATCCCGACCCGAAGCGGTCCGTTTTGCGATTTCATCGAAATATCCTCGATCTTTCAAACATAGAGCGTTTCACGAGCGGAACAGCCGCGTCCCCTGCGTCTCATGGCGCAGCGACACGATCTCGGCATGGATCATGGCGCTGCCGAGATCGTCGAGCGTCGAAGCCGCCGCCCGCGCCGCAGTCGCCCCAATCCCCTCTTCCAGCCCGGCGAGAATGGCAACGCCATCGCGCTGGCCGATAGCGCCAAGGCGGATGCCGGCGGAGACAAGCTGCGAGGCGAGGCTGTGCAGGAACGCCGCCAGCGCTTGCCGCAGCGCCACCCCATGCGCCGCCGCGACAACGCCAACGGCCACCGGATAGGCCGTGCCCGAAGCCAGCCCGTCGAGCACCGCTTGCGGCCAGGCGCGCGCGGCGGTCAAAAAGGCATCGCCGAGCAGCGTGGTTTCCGCGTGGCGCTCGCGCGAGCCGGCCAATGCCGCCGCCAGTTCCCGCACCGCCGCCAGCCTTTCGGCATCCGCGACGGCATGAAAGGCTTCGGCCAACAGCACCGCATCGTTCCAGCCGCTGCCGCGTTCCAGCAGCAGGGCGATCCAGGAACGCAGCGTCTCCGCATCGCCAACCAGCCCGTCCCCGACCGCCCGCTCCAGCCCGCCGGAATAAGCAAAAGCCCCGACCGGAAAGGCCGGCGAAAGCCAGGTCATCAACCGCAGCAGGCTTTGCGTTTCGGGGACGCTGCCGGTCTCAATCATGGTGATGGTGGCTGTGACCATGCCCGTGATAGGCGCCGCGCGCGGGCTGGAACGGTTCTTCCACATCCTTCACCGTCGCGCCCAGCCCTTCGAGCATGGCGCGGATGACGTGGTCGCGCAGGATGAGGATGCGCTCTTCCTCGATCTGGGCTCCGAGATGGCGGTTGCCGAGATGCCAGGCAAGCTCGATCAGGTGCAGCCGGTTGCGGGCGCGGATCTCGAACAGTTTTTCGGGGGCGGCATGGATCTCGATATAATCGCCGTTTTCCAGCTGCAACCGGTCGCCATGGGCAAACAGCACCGGCTCCTTGAGGTCGAGCATGACCATGTCGCCGGTTTCGAGATGCAGCACCTTGCGGCGCAGATGACGCAGGTCATGGGGCAGGACGACGATGCCGACAGGCGGGTCGGAAGGCGTGCCGGCGGGAAGATAGGACGTGACGCGTTGCATGTGGGATCCCGTGATGAAGAAGCCGCAGGATGCCGGATGCGCTGCCGCACCGCAACAAAAAACCCCCGGTGCAGGACCGGGGTTTTTCCTAGTCACATTTCAGAAAAATCAGGCTGCCTTGCGGGCGCCTTGCAGCGCGGCAAGAATGTTCTGCGGCGCGGAAACGCCGTAGGGATCCGACTCGCAATTGTCGGCATATCCCTCTTCCTCGAACCACTGCTCGACGGTACCGTCATCGATGACGGCGGCATAGCGCCAGGAGCGCATGCCGAAGCCGAGATTGTCCTTGGCGACCAGCATACCCATCTTGCGGGTGAATTCGCCCGAACCGTCCGGGATCAGCTTGACGTTTTCCAGGTTCTGCGACTTGCCCCAGGCGTTCATCACGAAGGCGTCGTTGACCGAGATGCAATAGATTTCATCGATGCCTTCGGCGCGGAAATCCGCCGTGAGCTTTTCGAAATCGGGAAGCTGGTAGGTCGAGCAGGTCGGCGTGAAGGCGCCCGGCAGCGAGAACAGAACGACGCGCTTGCCGGCGAAATAATCGTCGCTGGTCTTGTCTTCCCAGCGGAAGGGATTGGGGCCGCCCACGGCCTCGTCACGAACGCGTGTGCGGAAGGTAACGGCGGGAACTTTTCTGCCCAGCATGATGATCTCCTTGAAAACTGACGCGCGGCACGGGTCCCGGAAGAACTGCCGCAATTGCGTTTTCGTTTTCGTAGCGAAGAATCTCCCGCACTGCAGCATCAAAAATGTCGCACATAGCAGCTATGCGCCATGCGCATGGACGTGGCCGCCGGCTGCTCAAATTCCGGCAGGCGCGGCTCTTAGAACAGGAAATAACGCTGCGCCATCGGCAGCACGGTGGCCGGCTCGCAGGTCAGCAATTCGCCGTCAGCGCGCACCTCATAGGTCTCCGGGTCGACCTCGATATGCGGTGTCAGGCTGTTGTGGATCATCGAGGCCTTGCCGATGCCGCCACGTGTGTTCTGAACCGGCAGCATCTGCTTGGCGGTGCCGAGCTGGTTCTGCAATCCGTTGTCCAGCGAAGCTTGTGACACGAAGGTAACGGAGGAATTGGTGAGGTTCCGGCCGAGCGTCGCGAACATCGGCCGGTAATGCACCGGCTGCGGCGTCGGGATCGAGGCGTTTGGATCGCCCATGGGCGCCGCGGCGATCGAGCCGCCGAGCAGCACCAGATCCGGCTTGACGCGAAAGAAGGCCGGGTTCCAGATCACCAGATCGGCACGCTTGCCGATCTCGACCGAGCCGATCTCGCGGCTCAGGCCATGGGCGATGGCCGGGTTGATGGTGTATTTGGCAATGTAGCGCTTGGCGCGAAAATTGTCGTTGTCGCCGGTCTCTTGCTTCAGCCGGCCGCGCTGACGCTTCATCTTGTCGGCCGTCTGCCAGGTGCGGATCGCCACTTCGCCGACGCGGCCCATGGCCTGGCTGTCGGAGGAGATGATCGAGAAGGCGCCGATATCGTGAAGAATGTCTTCGGCCGCGATGGTCTCCTTGCGGATACGGCTTTCGGCAAAGGCGATGTCCTCGGGGATCGACGGCGACAGGTGATGGCAGACCATCAGCATGTCCAGATGCTCGGCCAGCGTATTGACGGTGTAAGGCCGGGTCGGGTTGGTCGAGGAGGGAATAACGTTCGGCTGGCCGCAAATGCGGATGATATCCGGCGCATGGCCGCCGCCCGCACCTTCCGTGTGGAAGGCATGGATGGTGCGGCCCTTCAGCGCCGCAATGGAATCCTCGACGAAACCGCTTTCGTTCAGCGTGTCGGTGTGGATCATCACCTGCACGTCGTATGCATCGGCAACGCTCAAACAACAATCGATGGCTGCCGGCGTCGTGCCCCAGTCCTCATGCAGCTTCAGCGAGGTGGCGCCGGCCAGCACCATCTCCTCCAGCGCCGCCGGCAGCGAGGCATTGCCCTTGCCGGCAAAGGCGAGGTTCATCGGCAGCGCATCCGCCGCCTCGATCATCCGGGCGATATGCCACGGCCCCGGCGTGCAGGTGGTGGCGAGCGTGCCATGCGCCGGCCCCGTGCCGCCGCCGAGCATGGTGGTGAGGCCGCTGGTCAAGGCTTCCTCGATCTGCTGCGGGCAGATGAAATGGATATGGCTGTCCATGCCGCCGGCGGTGACGATCTTGCCTTCCCCGGCAATCACTTCCGTGCCCGGCCCGACGATGATGGTCACGCCCGGCTGCGTATCCGGATTACCAGCCTTGCCGATGGCGACGATGCGCCCATCCTTCAGCCCGATATCGGCCTTGACGATGCCCCAATGGTCGAGGATGACCGCATTGGTGATGACGGTATCGACCGCGCCCTCGGCGCGCGTCACCTGGCTCTGGCCCATGCCGTCGCGGATGACCTTGCCGCCGCCGAATTTCACCTCGTCGCCATAGGCAGTGAAATCCTTCTCCACCTCGATGAACAGCTCCGTATCGGCCAGCCGCACCTTGTCGCCGACCGTCGGTCCGAACATATGGGCATAGGCGGCGCGGGACATCTTGTAGGGCATGGGACTACCTCACGGGTTCGGAAGAGGAATGCGAAAGAACGGAAGCGCCGAGCAGGCTGTCGATGCGCGACAGCCTGCCGGCCGCGACATGCGCCTCCACCCAGGCGCGCTCGGCGGCGAAGGGATGCCATTCCCAGCCCTGATGTCCGAAGCCGGCAAGGCAGACGACGTCATCCGCAAAGGCCGGCGACGACAGCACATGCGCAATCGTCACCAGCCCGCTGGATGGCACGACATAGGGCGGCGGCGCATGAACAGCCAGTTCCGCCTCCAGCGCCTCATGGCAGGCGCGGGAGAGCACGAGATGCGCCTTGCCGTGTGCGGCGGCGATGCCGGCGAAACCGGCGGTATAATCGTCGCAGAAATCATCGAGATCGGGATGGCTGCGCGACAGCGGTTCACGCATCGCGGCGAATTTTTCCGGGTCGCGCACGCACCAGATGGCGGCGGCGGCGCTCACCGGCGGGCTTCCCGCCCAGCCGGCCTGCGCCATCGCCTTGCCCGGCCGGCCGGTGTTGCATACCGCAACGATATCCGTGCGGTGGCCACCGGCCCCGACCGAGCGGCAATCGTTGAAGCGGATCACCAGATCGGCGGCATCGATCAGGCCCGCAGCACCCTCCGGCACCGGGCCATTGCCGACGATCATGATCCGCCGGCTGCCCATCAGTTGTTCTGCCCTTCCGCCAGTTCCTTCAGCTCCTTTGTGCGGCTGCGCGTCAGCTCCGCCTGGCATTGATAGATCAGCATCGGCTCCATCGTGCCCATATGCGCCTGGAAACCGTAGGCAGCGCACTGGCCGTCGCGATAATCCACCCAGGCGCGCTGCGCCTTCAGCAGTTGCTCCTCGGCGCCGCGCTGGTCGGCCTCGAAATCGGCATCCATCTGGCGCATGGCGGCGCGGGTCTTCTTGTATTGCGCATTCAGCGCCGCATCGGCCTCGTCGAAATCCTGCGAGGCGCAGCCGGTCATCTCGACCTGCGTCTGCGCATTGTCGCAATCCAGCTCCGGCGCATCCTCCTGCGCCAGCGCCGGTAGCGGCAGGACGAAAAGGGTTATCAACCCCAGCGCCGCACCCCAGTTTTTCATGCGTATTCTCCCCGTTTATGGAATTTTCAGAGTTTGCCCATGACCTGCTGGCGGAAACCGTAGACCTCGCGCTTGCCCGAGATCGGCACAAGGGTGACGGTGCGCGTCTGGCCGGGCTCGAAACGCACGGCGGTGCCCGCCGGAATATCGAGGCGCATGCCGCGCGCCTGATCGCGGTCGAAGATGAGGCCGGCATTGGTCTCGGCGAAATGATAATGGCTGCCGACCTGCACCGGCCGGTCGCCGCTGTTGGACACGTCGAGACTGACGGTCGGCTGGCCGGCATTGAGTTCGATGTCGCCGGTGGCGGCGATGATCTCTCCGGGAATCATGTCGGTCTCCTCATGCGGCCTGGCCGGGCGGGCAGCCCTCGGCCTTCAGGATGCGTTTGGTCGAGGCGGGATACTTGGCAAGCAAACCCGCCGGGCGCACCGGCCGACGCGCGAATTCGCCGCCGCAATTTGGGCAATCACCGCCGAGCTTGTTGGTCACGCAATCGGCGCAGAAGGTGCATTCGAAGGTGCAGATCATCGCGTCCGGGCTGTCGGGGGCGAGGTCGCGGTCGCAGCATTCGCAATTGGGGCTCAGGTCGAGCATGGCGGGCTCCTCAACGGATCGGTTCGTGAACGGTCACCAGCTTGGTGCCGTCGGGGAACGTCGCTTCCACTTGTACGTCATGGATCATCTCGGGAATGCCCTCCATCACCTGCGCGCGGGTCAGGACATGCGCGCCCGACTCCATCAGCTCGGCGACGGAGCGGCCGTCGCGCGCACCCTCGACGACGAAATCGGAAATCAGCGCGATCGCTTCCGGGTAGTTCAGCTTGACGCCGCGTTCCAGCCGGCGGCGCGCCACCATGGCCGCCATGGAGATCAGCAACTTGTCTTTTTCCCTGGGCGTCAGGTTCATGTCCGCATCGCTCCCATTCGTTCAGATGTTCCAGACTTTTGGCACGGGCGCGCCATTGCGCAAGATCGAAATCAGCGGGATCAGGGTTTTTCTGAGCACAAACCCGTCCTCCGCCGCAAGCCGCACCATGAGCTTGTCGTTCCAGACGCTGGCCCCGCCAAAAGCCTCGCCCATGCCCGCCCGGATGGCGCCAAGAAACGCCTCCGCCTTCGGGCCGCAATAGAGCATGGTGGCGAAGGCGATGCGGCCGGACAGCACGCCGGGCGCTGCGGCAAGCGACGCGACCGCACCATCGAGGCGGATATCTTCGGCATGGATCAATCGGCCGGCACGGCGGATGCGCCAGCGATCGGCAAACGCCCCGTTCCGCATCGTCTCGCCCATGGCGCGGCGACCGAGCAGTACCGCCTCAAGTCCCAGAAATTCCGCGCCCTCGTCCAGGTCCACCTCCAGCCGGCGCGCCAGCGCGGCGCGGTCGAACAGGATGGTTTCCTGCGGCAACCAGTCGACGCGGGCGCCCGCCGCGACCGCGATCCGCGTCGTGACCTCGGCCGTGCCGGCGGAGGCCTTGTAGATTTTCTCGCAGGCCTGCGTCGTCGCTGTCACATGGCAGCCGGCGCCGGCAGTCACGCCCCAGGCCATCTCATCGCCGCCAGTCAGCCCGCCCGACGTGTTGATGATCACCGCCTCCATCTCGGGCGAAAAGGTCTGCGGCAGGCGGATCTTGGCCGAACCCTCCTGGAAGAGTTCGGCAAGCCGCGTGCGCCCGTCAAACAGCTTGGCCGTCAGCCGTCCGACGCCGAAAGCGCGCTGCGGCCGGCTGATCGCCGCCCCCGTCACGCCCCATCTCCTGTCTTGCCGGACCGCATCGACTTGCCGTTCTCCATAGACATTTCCAGGAAAAATGCGCAGCGGTTTTCCGTCCGGAAATGCGAAAAAAGGACAGAGCGTTTTTCGCGATTCGGAGAAAAGCGGAAATGCTCTAGGATCGTCGCAGCAAATTCCATGCCTGTCCGGCCAACGTCAAGATCGAAGCGTATGACCGGCAGGCCAAGTTTGGGCATGCCCGAACAACGGGCATCGCGCCGCATATTTCATCACCTTGATTGCCGGACGGCGCATGAAAAAAGCCCGGCTGCGCGAGGCGGCCGGGCCCAATGGTGAGCGCGCCGGCACGGAAGCCGGCGCGGCAATCGCGCGAATTACTTCGCGTCGATTTCCGTATAGGTGTACTTGCCGTCGGAGCCCTTGCCCCACTTGTACATCACGTAGTCCGGGCGGGTGATGTCGCCCTTGGCGTCGAAGCCGAGATCGCCGATGGCGGTCTTGAACGGGCCCTTGGCCTTGATGGCGTCGGCAACCGCCGTCGCATCGGTCGTGGATGCGGCCTTGGCGGCCTCAGCGATCACCTGCACGCCGGCATAGGAATACAGCGTGTAGGCTTCCGGCTCGAAACCGGCCTTGCGGAACTTCTCGACGAGGTCCTTGGCGGCCGGGTTCTTGCGCGGATCGGGCGCAAACGTCATCAGCGTGCCGTCGACGGCGTCGCCGGCGATCGAGGCCAGCTCGTTCGAAACGATGCCGTCGCCCGACATCATCACGGCGTTGAGGCCCTGGTCCTTCATCTGGCGCATAATCAGGCCGGCTTCGGTGTGCAGGCCGCCCCAGTAGACGAGCGAAACGCCGGCTTCCTTCATCTTGGCAACGAGGGCCGAGAAGTCCTTGTCGCCAGCGGTGACGCCTTCATAGATGGCCTCGGTGACGCCGGCGGCGTTCATGGCCTTCTTGGTTTCGTCGGCCAGACCCTGGCCATAGGTGGTCTTGTCGTGCAGGACGGCGATCTTTGCGTCCTTGAAATGCTGGGCGATGTAGCCACCGGCAACCGCACCTTGCTGGTCGTCACGGCCGCAGGTACGGAAGGTGTTCCACAGGCCGCGCTCGGTGAAGACCGGGTTGGTGGAGGCCGGCGTGATCTGCAGGATGCCGTTTTCGGCATAGACTTCAGAAGCCGGGATCGAAACGCCGGAGTTGAAGTGACCGATCACGAACTTGACGCCGTCGGCCACGAACTTGTTGGCCACCGAAACGCCCTGCTTCGGATCGGAAACGTCGTCGCCGAGCACGATCTTGATCTGTTCCCCGTTGATGCCGCCGGCAGCGTTGATATCGGCTGCGGCCTGCTCTGCGCCTTTCTGCAGCTGCGCGCCGAAGGCCGCGTTCGGGCCGGTCAGCGGGCCGCCGACGCCGATCAGGATATCGGCATAGGCCGTGCCGCCGAAAGCGACCATGGCGGTCAGCGCGACGGCCGACAGGAGAGACTTCTTCATATTGTTACTCCCATTTTTAAGAAAGCAGGTTTGAATTCGATTGCCCGCACGCAATACCCACCACGATTGCGCCGGTTGCGGCGGAGCCACCAATGCCCGATGAACTCGGGTCTCGTTATTTTGCGCGCCACGAAAAGGGCGATGCCTTCTCGTAGAGCCAGTAATAGTTGTTCGCCATCTGCCGGGTCCGGTAGTAGCGGTAACCAGCGGTAGAGAACAACAAAAGCACGATCGTGTCCACGACGTAGTATTGCAGGGTAAACATGGTGCCCGCAAACAGCGCATGATGGACGAAGCGGATGCCGATGCCGAGCAGCAGCGTGTAAATGACCAGCGTTCGATAGGTCTGCCAGTTCTCGGCGACGCTTTTTCCCGTGCGCCAGGCCGTCCAGCCGCCGATGATGACGGTGATGAACAGGAACTGCAGGATGGACGGTTCTTCGTAGAGAATACCTTGCATGATGAAATCCCCTCGGGCTCGCCTTCAGTGGCGGCCGCCCTCCAGATAGGCTGCGCGCACTTCCGGATTGGCAAGCAATTCCTGGCCCGATCCGCTCATCGTCACCCGTCCGTTGACCATCACATAGGCGCGGTCCGAGAGTTTCAACGCCGCAAAGGCGTTCTGCTCGACGAGGAAGACGGTGAGCCCCTCTTCCTTGTTGAGCTTCTTGATCGCCTCGAAGATGCTCTTGACGATCAGCGGCGCCAGACCCAGCGACGGCTCGTCCAGCAAAAGCAGCTTCGGACGCGCCATCAGGGCGCGCCCGATGGACAGCATCTGCTGCTCGCCACCCGACAACGTGCCGCCGCGCTGTGCCTGGCGCTCCTTGAGGCGCGGGAACAGCGCGAAGATCTTTTCGACGTCCTCGTTGAAATATTTGAGGTTGTCGAGGCCGGCGCCCATCTGCAGGTTTTCGAACACCGTCATGCGCGGGAAGATGCGCCGCCCCTCGGGCGATTGCGCGATGCGCAGCCGGGCGATTTCGTGGGTCGGCGTCCTGGTGATGTCGCGGCCCTCGAAGACGACCGAGCCGTGGCGCGCCTGCGGGCTGCCGCAGATGGTCATCATCAGCGTCGACTTGCCGGCGCCGTTGGCGCCGATCAGGCTGACGATCTCGCCCTTGTTGACCTCGACGCTGACGCCGCCGAGCGCGCGGATATTGCCGTAGAACGTCTCGACGTTCTGCACTTTCAGAAGCGTTTCGGCCATCAGTTCACGCCTCCATCGAGGGACTCGACTTCGGAAATCACCTCTTCAACCTCATCGTCTTCCACACCCAGATAGGCCGCGATGACCTTGGGGTCGTTCTTCACATGCTCGGGCGTGCCATCCGAAATCTTCTGGCCGTATTCGAGAACCACGACGTGGTCGGAAATTTCCATGACCACCGACATGTCGTGCTCGATGAGCAGCAGCGAGGTGCCGCTATCGGCACGAATGCCGCGCAACAACTCGTTGAGCGCCAGCGATTCGCGCGGGTTGAGGCCTGCGGCCGGCTCGTCGAGGCACAGCAGCTCCGGGCCGGTGCACATGGCGCGGGCGATCTCCAGGCGGCGCTGGGCGCCGTAGGAGAGATCACCGGCCGGGTCGTCGGCGCGGTCGATCAGGTCGGCCTTTTCCAGCCAGAAGCTGGCGAGCTCGATCGCTTCCTTCGCCGCCTTCTTGTAGCCTGGCAGGCCGAGAAGGCCGAGGATGGTGAAGCCCGAGGCCAGCATCAGCTTGTTGTGCTGGGCGACCAGCAGGTTTTCCAGCACCGTGAGGCCGGAAAACAGGCGGATGTTCTGGAAGGTGCGGGCCACCTTTGCATATTTGGTGATCTCGAAATCCGGCAGGCGCTCCAAAAGGTACTGCTTTCCGGACTTCTGGTTGAGCGTGATCATGCCCATCGTCGGCTTGTAGAAGCCGGTGATGCAGTTGAAGACGGTGGTCTTGCCTGCCCCGTTCGGGCCGATCAACGCGGTGATGTCGCCGCGTTTGGCCTCGAACGAGAAGTCGTTGATCGCCATCAGCCCGCCGAAGCGCATCGACAGATGTTCGACCTTGAGGATCGTATCGTTGTTCATCGCATTCGCTCCGGAGGACATCAGCCGTGCCCTTCCTTGGTAAAGCTGCCGGAGACCACCTTGCGCTCCCTCAGGAAGGCGGTCGGCTCACGGCTTCCGACGAAGCCGCGCGGTTTCCAGACCATCACCACCACCATGGCGATGCCGAACAGCAGCATGCGATAGAGTTCCGGCGTGAAATCCTCGCCGAAGATATTTTTCAGGAATTCCAGCTCGCGCAGGATTTCCGTGCCGCCGACCATGACGGCCGCCGCAATGGCGATGCCGACCAGCGAGCCCATGCCGCCGAGAACCACGATGGCGAGGATCACGGCCGATTCGAGGAAGACGAAGGATTCGGGCGAGACGAAACCCTGGCGGGCGGCGAAGAAGGAGCCGGCGAAACCGCCGAACATCGCACCCGTGGCAAAGGCCGTGAGCTTGGTGGTCACCGTGTTGATGCCAAGCGAGCGGCAGGCGATCTCGTCCTCGCGCAACGCTTCCCAGGCGCGCCCGATCGGCATGCGCCGCAGGCGGATGGTGACGAAGGCCGTCAAGAGCGCCAGCGCCAGGATCAGGTAGAACAGGAAGATCTTGTAGTAGGCGGAGGACATCGGCAGGCCGAAGGCCTTGGCGAAATTATTCGGCGCCGAGACGTCGAAGGACCAGATGCCGAAGACGGAAGCCTTGGCGACGCCGGAAATACCGGCCGAGCCCTTGGTGACCTCGGTCCAGTTGAGCAGCACGAGGCGGATGATTTCCCCGAAGGCCAGCGTCACGATGGCGAGGTAATCGCCACGCAGGCGCAGCACGGGGAAGCCGAGGATCATGCCCCAGAAGGCGGCGAGAATGCCGGCCATCGGCAGCAGGATCCAGAAGGACAGTCCGAACTTGTCCGACAGCAGCGCATAGGAATAGGCGCCGACCGCGTAGAAGGCGACATAACCGAGATCGAGCAGGCCGGCGAGGCCGACGACGATGTTCAGGCCCCAGGCAAGCATCACGTAGATGAGGATCTGGATGCCGAAGTTATCGACCCATTTCAGCGAGCCCTGCGCCCCGAAGATCGCGACCATGACGATAGGATAGAGCAGCAGCGCCACGATGGCGAGCTTGGCGAAATGCGCCTGGATGAACGGCCGGAACAGATAGAAAACCGCCGCCAGCACATAGATGATCGCCGCACCGCGCAGGATCGTCACATAGGCCGCCCCGGTCGGCGACAGCGAGGCGCCGAGGAAAGGCAGAGCGACCGCCAGCACCAGCGCGATAGCGACGAACGGCAGGCGGAAGAAGCTCGAGGCAATGCTGTCGGCCTCGCCCTCGGCCGCCTGGATCGCCTTGCGCGAGGCCATCATCGGCTGGATATAGGCGACCATGACGAAGCGGCCGATCATGGCGAGGATCACGAAGATCGCCAGCAGTCCCCAGCGCTGCACCAGCACCAGCTCGTTGTGGATGTTCTGGTCGGTCTTCAGACCGATGAACAGAACGAACAGGCCGAGCGCGATCACGCCGGCATAAAAGGCCTCGCGGAAAGCCCGCGCCGTCAGGTTCCCGGCGGCGTTGTCTTGATTGGACATCGTATTTGCCATGGGTTCAGACCTTCTCGACTTCCGGACGCCCGAGGATGCCGGACGGCTTGAAGATCAGCACGATCGCCAGGATCGAGAACGTCGCCACATCCTTGTAGGCGATGGAGAAATAGGCAGACCACAGCGATTCGATCAGGCCGATCAGCAGACCGCCGAGAACGGCGCCCGGCAGCGAGCCGATGCCGCCGAGAACGGCCGCCGTGAAAGCCTTGACGCCGGGAATAAAGCCATCCGTGAAGGTGACGACGCCGTAATACATCAGGTACATGGTGCCGGCGACCGCCGCGAGCGCCGCGCCCATGATGAAGGTGACGGAGATGGTGCGGTCGACGTCGACGCCGAGCAGCGCCGCCATCTTGCGATCCTGTTCGGTCGCCCGCTGAGCGCGTCCCAGCGGCGTGCGATGCACGATGTACCAGAAGACCGACAGGAGCACGACGGTGATGACGATGATGATCACCTGCTTCAGCGAAATCGACAGGCCGAAGACGTTATAGACCGTGGAAACCAGCGGCGGGATCGGCTTGTTGCGCGGACCTTGCGTCACCTGGATGAAGTTCGACAGCGCGATCGACATGCCGATGGCAGTGATCAGCGGCGCCAGGCGGAACGAGCCGCGCAGCGGGCGATAGGCCACTTTTTCGATGGTCCAGTTCCACAATCCCGCCATAAGCATCGCTATGATCAGCATCACCAGCAATGCCACGACCACCGGCACGCCGGCAAACAGACCCGTGAGGATGAGGTAGACGATCAACGCGGCGAAGCCGCCGAGCATGAAGATATCGCCATGGGCGAAATTGATCATGCCGATGATACCGTAAACCATCGTATAGCCGATGGCCACCATTCCATAGATGGAACCGAGAGTCAGCCCGTTAATGAGCTGCTGCGTAAAATACTCCATTGCATTTCCCCTGGATGCGGTTTTTGTTTTTACTCGCATCTCTTGTATGAATTTCCCTTATGGGAATTATCGTATTTTGAAATCCATACCGCTTTCGATGAAAATGTGAAGCCTAAAAGCGGGCAAGCGAAGAGAAAACGCGCCTTTGCGCACAGCCTCGCGCAAGATGGCGCAAATCGACATGGCGCGTTTCAAAATGCGCCATCGCAGCTTCGACTTTCGTCTAATCCGCCCCGCGCCGGAACACCGAAAACATAAGGCGCCGGCGATGACTCGGCGGCGCCTTATGAAGATCCGAAAATGAATTAACCGCTCAGGCGCGCATGCGCGAACCGTTGGCATCGAACAGCGCGACTGGTTGGCGCCGCGCCGGCAGCATCTCGCCGAGCAGCTCGATGCTCCAGCCGTCGATCTCGTCGGCGATCTCCTTCGGCACGTAACCCAGCGCCACCGAGACGCCGGAGGCATGGGCATAGCCGCCCGACGTCACCCAGCCGCGCACTTCGCCATTGAACGAGATCGGCTCGTCGCCGATGACGTCGGCGTCCTTTGCGTCGATGACGAAGGTGCGCAGGCGCAGCGTTCCACCGGAAGCTTTTTCGGCGATCGCCGCCTGTTTGCCGATGAAATCGGCCGGCTTGTCCAGCGCCACGAAGCGCGAGAGCCCGGCTTCCAGCGGACCGTAGAGTGGGCGGTACTCGCGCGACCAGCTTCCGAAAGACTTGTCGAGGCGCAGCGCATTCAGGGCGCGAAGTCCGAACAGGCGGATGCCGAATTCCTGGCCTGCCTCCATCAGCGTGTTGAAGACATAGCGCTGATATTCCGGCTTCATCCAGATTTCATAGCCGAGATCGCCGGTATAGGAGACGCGTCCGACGATGGTCTTCGCCATGCCGAGATCCATGCGACGGATATCCATGAACTTGAATGCGGCGTCCGAGAGGTCGAGATGGGTGAGTTTCTGCATCACCTCCCGCGCCTTCGGGCCGGCGACCGACAGGCCGACGAGGCCGAGATTGAGCGGTTCGACGGTCACCGAACCGTCGGCCGGCAGATGCTGCTCGAACCAGCGCATGTGATAATCCTCGGCGATGCCGGAGCCGATGACGAGGAAGTCCCCTTCCCCGAGCTTGGCAAGCGTAAAGTCGCCGATCAGCTTGCCGTCGTCCTTCAGCATCGGCGCCAGCACCATGCGGCCGATGGCGGGAATGCGGGCGGCGAGCAGCCGGTCGAGCCAGGTTTCCGCGCTTGGGCCGCTGACCTTGTATTTGGCGAAGCCGGAGGTTTCCATCAGGCCGACGCTGTCGCGCACGGCTTTCGCTTCCGCGCCGACCGCCTCGAAATCCGTCGAGCGCCGCCAGGAGAATTTATCCGTCGCGCCATCCGGCGAGAACCACAGCGGGCTTTCCAGCCCGTAGGAGGCGCCGAACACCGCGCCGGCCTCCTTCAGCCGGTCGTAGATCGGCGTGGTCAGCAGCGGGCGGGCGCCGGGCAGTTCCTCGTTCGGATAGCGGATCGAGAAGCGGCGCGAATAGTTTTCGCGCGCATTGGAATTGCTATAGGGGAGTGTAGCATAACCGCCGTAGCGGCAAACATCCATGGCGAAGACGGGGAAACCGGGATCACCATGGATCAACCAGTTGGCGAGCGCCAGCCCGACGCCGCCGCCCTGCGAAAAGCCGGCCATGACGGCGCAGGCCGACCAGAAATTGGTCATGCCGCGCACCGGCCCGACCAGCGGATTGCCATCCGGCGAGAAGGTGAAGGGGCCGTTGATGATGCGGCGGATGCCGGCCTTGTTGAAGGCCGGGAAATGGCGGAAGCCGACTTCCAGCTCGCCGGTAATGCGCTCGATATCCTCGGCCAGCAGTTCATGGCCGAAATCCCAGGGCGTGGTGATCGGCGACCACGGGCGGCAGTCCTTTTCATAGGTGCCCATCAGCATGCCGTTGCGTTCCTGGCGGATATAGATCTCGCCGTCGAAATCGACGCAATGCATCAATTCCTTGCCGGTCGTCCGGTTGAAGTCGATGACCTCGGGCATGTCCTCGGTGATCAGGTACATGTGCTCCATGGCGAGAACCGGCAGTTCCAGCCCGACCATGCGCCCGACTTCACGCGCCCAGAGGCCGGCGGCATTGACGACATGCTCGGCGCGAATCTCGCCCTTGTCGGTGATCACCCGCCAGGTGCCGTCCTCAAGCTGGACGAGATCCTCGACCTTGGTGTGCAGCTCGATCTCGGCGCCGTTCTTCTTCGCCGACCTGGCATAGGCATGGGTGGTGCCGTAGGGATCGAGATGGCCCTCATGCGGATCGAAAACCGCGCCGACGAACTGGTCGGGATCGAGCAGCGGCATCATCTCATGCGCCTCGCGGGCGGAGATCAGCACCGCCTCGCCGCCGGCATATTTGCCCTTGGCGAGCAGCGATTTCATCCAGTCGAAGCGCTCGCTGGTGGCCGCCAGCATCAGGCCCGAGGTCATGTGCAGGCCGATATCCTGGCCGGAATAGTCCTCGATCTCCTTGTAGAGGTCGACGGTGTATTTCTGCAGCTTGGCGACGTTCGGATCGCCGTTGATGGTGTGCATGCCGCCGGCGGCATGCCAGGTCGAGCCGGAGGTCAATTCGGAGCGCTCCAGCAACACGACATCGGTCCAGCCGAATTTCGTCAGATGATAGAGAACGGAACAGCCGACGACGCCACCACCGATGACGACGACCTTGGCATGGCTTTTCATGTGGGATTCTCCGAAACGGCGCGAGGAAACGGGACCGGCGCGCCCATGCGGGACGTTCCGGAGATCAGAAACCTAATGCGATTTTTCCGGGCTCAAAAGTCCGGCCTGCGAAGCGAAATGTCGCTTGCAACACATTCCATGTCCGGCGCGCGTCACGCGTCGTCGAAGGCGCTGGTCAGCGAGAATTCGCGGCCCATTTCGACGATCTCCTCGAAGACGTCGTCGGCATAGGAGCGCGGCACGGCGATCTCGAAGGCATCCGCCCCGACGCGCGCCACATTCGCCGCCACATGGCAGCACATCATCGCCGCCGCCTGTCCAATTGCGAAAACATCCCCATGCAAATCGACCGCGATGCATTTCGCCAGGATACGGCGGACGTTCGGCCCGGCGATGTGCATCAGCACGAAGCCGTCGCTCTGGTCGACCACATGCGCGCCCAGCCCGGCCAGCGCTGCGGCGAGGGATTCGGCCAGCAGCGACCCCGGCAGGCTCTGCGACACCGCCAGCCACTGCCCCGGCCCGACCGGGCGCAAGCTCACTTCGGCCATGCCCGACAGTGCCTCCACCGGTCCACCGGCCAGCACCGAGGCGATGGCCGGACGGCGCAGCACCGTCAGGTGATCGGCATGCACGGGCCGGCCGAAATCGCCGATGCGCTCTTCCAGAATATGACGCGGCATAAAGCTCATGAGGCCCGTCCTTTACTGATGCAGCTTGCTGTTTTCGGGATCGACGAAGACGGGCGAGCAGACCTCGGCGACGATCTCGTCATGGCCGCGCAGCTTGTCCCAGACGACGATCTTCTCGCCGTAGCGCTCGCGCCCGGATTTGAGCAGCGCCAAGCCAATCGAGCGGCCGAGCACCGGCGAGAAGCAGACCGACGTCACATGGCCCTGATCGTTGGCCATCGAGGGTTTTGCACCTTCCTTCAGCAGATGCGCGCCGGCCGTCAATTCCTTCGCCTTGTCGACGGGCCTGAGGCCGACCAGTTGCAGCCGGTCGGCGGCAGTGAGACCGAAACGGCTTGACAGGCGCTTGCCGATGAAATCCGGCTTGGAGGCGGCAAACATTTTTCCGAGGCCGAGATCGTCCGGCGTGGTGCGGCCGTCGATTTCCGCATGCGTCACATGGCCCTTCTCGATGCGCATGACGTTCAGCGCCTCGACGCCATAGGGGCAGATATCGTGCGGGCGGCCGGCCTCCATCAGCACATCGGCGACCGCCTCGCCATAATTGGCCGGCACCGCCAGCTCATAGGCAAGCTCGCCGGAGAAGGAGATGCGGAACAGCCGCGCCTTCAGCCCGCCCTTCAGCGTCACCGCCCGGGCGGCGAGGAAGGGGAAGGCTGCATTGGATACGTCGTCCTCGACGATCTTTTCCAGCACGAGGCGCGCCTTCGGCCCGACCAGCGACATCTGCGCCCATTGATCGGAGACGGAAACGAAACGCACGTCGAGGTTCGGCCACAATGCCTGGGCGCAGAATTCCAGATGCGCCATGGCCTCAGTGGCATAGGCCGTGGTGGTGGTGATCAGGAAATGATCCTCGGCGAAACGGCTGACTGTGCCGTCGTCATAGACCATGCCGTCCTCGCGCAGCATCAGCCCGTAGCGGGCGCGCCCGACCGGCAGCTTCAGCATGGCGTTGGAATAGACGCGGTTCAGGAATTCGGCGGCATCCCTGCCGAAGACCTCGATCTTGCCGAGCGTCGAGACATCGCAGAGGCCGACATTGGCGCGCACCGCCAGCACTTCGCGGTCAACGCTCTGCCGCCAGCCCTTTTCGCCCGATTGCGGGAACCAGGCGGAGCGGAACCAAAGGCCGGCATCGACGAACTGCGCGCCGTTCTTCTTCGCCCAGCCATGCAGCGGCGAGGTGCGGGTCGGGCGGGCGCGTTCGGCGCGCGCCGTACCCGCCATCGCGCCGAAGGAGACGGGGGTATAGAAAGGCCGGAAGGTGGTGGTGCCGATCTCGGCCGGGCTGACGCCCCTCATGCCGGCGACGATGCCGACCGTATTGACATTGCCGAGCTTGCCCTGATCGGTCGCCATACCTAACGTCGTGTAACGCTTGGTGTGCTCGATATGGCCAAACCCCTCGCGCTGGGCGAGGCTGAGATCCCTGACATGCACGTCGTTCTGGAAATCGACGAAGGCCTTGTCCCTGGCCCCCGGTACATACCAGAGCGGCGCGAAACCGGCGTCGTATTCGCCTTCGACCTCGGGCATCTCCGGCGCCGAACCGGGTTTTCCGAGCGCGGCCAGACAGTCCAGCGCCTTGGCCGAACCGTCGCGCAGGCAATCGCCGATCCCGGAGAGACCGGCGGCCGAGCCGGCAAGCCACAGGCGTGGCCCGACATCCGGTGCGACGAAGGCTTGCAATTCCTCCGACCAGACCGGCTTCGCCCCGCGCTGGCAGGCAAGATGGATGACCGGCGACCATCCGCCGGACATCAGCAGCGCGTCGCAGTCGATGGTTTCCTCATGCCCCGAACGCTCGACCACCAGCCCCTCGATGCGGTGGCGTCCAAGCGTCTTTGTCACGCCGGCATTGACGATCATGCGGGTTCCTGCCGGCATGGCCTCGCCGGCGGAGGCACGGCCGTCGATGATGGCGGCGATCTCGGCTCCTTGGGATGCCAGGTCGCGCGCGGCCTGATAACCGCTGCCGCCATTGGTGAAGACGGCAACCTTGCGGCCGGCGCCGACACCGAAACGGTTGAGATAGGTGCGCGCCGCACTCGCCATCATCACGCCCGGCCGGTCGTTGCCGCCGAAGACCAGCGGCCGCTCCTCGGCACCGGAGGCGAGGATCGCGGCCTTGGCGGCGATGCGCCACAAGCGTTCGACCGGCAGATCCGGCGAGGGACTGGCCAGATGTTTCTGGACTTTCTCGACCGCGCCAAAAACGTTGTCGTCATACCAGCCGAAAACGGTAGTGCGCGGCATCAGCGTCACAGTGTCGAGGCTCGCCAGTTCCTGCAGCACATCGCGTACGAAATCGGCAGCGGCGGCATTGCCGATGGAGACGCGCTCCGACAGCAGCGAGCCACCGAGCCGGAACCCTTCGTCGGCGAGGATGACGCGGGCGCCGGCGCGGGCGGCGGTCAGCGCCGCCATCAAGCCGGCGGGACCGGCGCCGATCACCAGCAGGTCGCAATGCGCCCATGCCTTCTCGTAACGATCCGGGTCCGCCTCCATCACCGCCCGGCCGAGACCAGCGGCGCGGCGGATCATCGGCTCATACACCTTTTCCCAGAAAGCGGCGGGCCACATGAAGGTCTTGTAGTAGAAACCCGCCCCGAGGAAGGGGGACAGCAAGCCGTTAATCGCGCCAAAATCGTGCTTCAGCGACGGCCAGCGGTTCTGGCTCTTCGCCACCAGCCCGTCATAGAGTTCCTGCACGGTGGCGCGGGTATTGGCTTCGCTGCGCGCGCCCGTGCCGATGGTCAGCAGCGCATTCGGCTCAGCCGAGCCTGCGGTGACGATGCCGCGCGGGCGGTGATACTTGAACGAGCGGCCGACCAGCAGCCGGTCGCTGGCGAGCAGCGCCGAGGCCAGCGTATCGCCCTCATAGCCGCGCAAGTCATCGCCGTCGAAACGGAAGCCGATGCCGCGGCTGCGATCCACCAACCCGCCATGGCTGAGACGAAACGCGCTCATGCTTCTTTCCTTTTCGCCCAATCCGCCGCATCGGTGACCCCGAAAACCTCATGGGAAAGATTGTCGCGCTCGACCACCAGCCAGCGGCGACAGCCGAGCGCATGGTGCCAATGCTCGACGATGCGGCCTTTCGGATTGTCGCGGATATGCACGTAGCGGTGCCAGCTCTCGTCCGAGGCGGTCGGTGCCGGGCGAACCGGCGAGGCGTCGCCGCGAATGGAAAATTCCTCCTTGGGGCGGAGGCCGCAATGGGGACAGGGGATCAGGCTTGCCATGCTCGTCTCATCTCGTATTGCAGGTCGAAGCATTTCCAGGAAAAGCGTGAAGCCGTCCGGAAATGCGACAAAACAATCTAGTGCAGGTTCGGCTGCGGGCCTTTGCCGCCCTCATCGATCGGAAAACCGCGCTCAAAACGGTCGAGGCGCAGGAAGCGGGCGACCGGATGGCTTTCGTTGCGGGCGATCAGATGCGCGAAGCAGAAGCCGGAGGCCGGCGTCGCCTTGAAGCCGCCGTAACACCAGCCGCAGTTCAGGTAGAGATTGTCGACCGGCGTGCGATCGATGATCGGCGAGCCGTCCATCGACATGTCCATCACCCCGCCCCAAGCGCGCAAGACGCGCACCCGCGACAGGCCGGGGATCAGCGCCACCCCCTCCTCCAGCGTATGCTCGACGGTCGCCAGATTGCCGCGCTGGGCATAGGAGGAATAATAATCGATGTCGGCGCCGAACACCAAACCGCCCTTGTCCGATTGCGAAATGTAGAAATGGCCGGCGCCATAGGTGATGACCTGGTCGATGACCGGCTTCAGCCCTTCGGTGACGAAAGCCTGCAGCACATGCGTCTCGATCGGCAGCTCCAGATCGGCCATGCGCCCCACCGTGGTCGTGTTGCCGGCCGCCGCCAGCGCCAGCTTGTTGCAACCGATGAAGCCGCGCGTCGTCTCGACGCCGAGCACGCCGCCATCGGATCCACGGCGAATGCCGGTCACCTCGCAATGCTGGATGATATCGACGCCGCGGCTATCGGCCCCGCGCGCATACCCCCAGGCGACGGCATCGTGCCGAGCCGTGCCGGCGCGCTTCTGGTAAAGGCCGCCGAGGATCGGGAAACGGGCATGGTCGAAATTGAGATAGGGCATCATCCGGCGCAGCTTCGCCCGGTCGAGCAGCTCGGCCTCGGCGCCATGGATCATCATCGCATTGCCGCGCCGCGCATAGGCGTCGCGCTGGCCGTCGGAATGGAACAGGTTGACGATGCCGCGCTGCGACACCATCGCATTGTAGTTCAGATCCGTCTCCAGCCCTTCCCAGAGCTGCATCGACAATTCGTAGAAGGGCTCATTGCCCTCCAGCAGATAGTTGGAGCGGATGATCGTCGTGTTGCGCCCGACATTGCCGGAGCCGATATAGCCTTTTTCCAGCACGGCGACATTGGTAATGCCGTGCTCCTTGGCCAGATAATAGGCGGTCGCCAGCCCATGGCCGCCGCCGCCGACGATAATGACGTCGTAGTGGGGTTTTGGCTCGGGTTCGCGCCAGGCGGGCTTCCAGTCGCGATTGCCCGAAAAGGCCTGTCGGAGAATGGAGAGAGCGGAGTAACGCATCGGCATTTCCATCGGTAGAATGGCCGCACGATTGCACAGGAAGCCGAAACGACAAGTCTTGAAGCGGCAAAAAAATGTCGCGGCCGCACTCGCCGCCGGGCTGTGGGATTTCTGCATCGCAGCAGGCGAAAGCCTGTGCCGATTTTGCACGCCCGGCGCAGAATTCGTAACCTCGCGGACAAAAGCCGCCGAATTCCCTTCGCGCGATCCACGTCAAAGCGCTATGCAACGGACATGCCGCATCGAAAAGCCGGTTCGCCCTCCCTATATCAGCAAAGGCGTTCCGCTGCCGACCGCGGGCAAGACCGCCGGAGTTCATGAAAGTCCATGCTGACCGTTTTCGAAACCGCCGCGCTGGAAGCCGGGCGTGCCATCATCGAGATCTATCGCGCCGGCGCGACCGTCAGCCTCAAGCCCGACGCCTCGCCGGTGACCGAGGCCGACGGGCGCGCCGAAGCGATCATCCTCGGCCATCTCAAGGCGCATTTCCCGGAGATCCCTGTCGTCGCAGAGGAAAGCGTCGCCGCCGGCATCATGCCCGATATCGCGGGGGAGGAATTCTTCCTTGTCGATCCGCTTGACGGCACCAAGGAATTCATCGCCCACAATGCGGATTTCACCGTCAACATCGCGTTGATCCGCGATGGCGCGCCGGTGGCCGGCATCGTTTATGCGCCGGCCCGCGATGTCGCCTATGTCGCCGAGGCCGGTCATGCCGAAAGGCTCGATATCGCGGATTTCCGCATCGTCGCCCGCCATCCGATCCATGCCCGCCTGCCGGGCACGCCGATCGTCGCCGTCGCCAGCCGTTCGCATCATTCGAGCGAGGTCGACAGCTTCCTCGATGCGCGCGGCATTTCCGGCTGTCGCTACAGCGGCTCATCGCTGAAATTCTGTCTGCTGGCCGAGGGCGAGGCCGATATCTATCCGCGCTTCACCCGCACCATGGAATGGGATACCGCCGCCGGCGACGCCATCCTGCGCGCCGCCGGCGGCATGACGCTCGGCTCGGAAGACAGGCCATTGCATTACGGCAAGACGAACGAAGCCGGCGAGCGTTTCTGCAACCCGCACTTCATCGCCTTCGGCCGCCGGCCGTAACCAATCTCCAGCAAAGCACGAAGCGGTCTTCCAGCCGCAGACACGGCAAGAAAAGATAACGGGAATCGTCCCCTTCGATCCCCACACCGCCGTGGCGCCGCATACTCATGCCCTATCCTCTTACGGAGACCGGCATGAGCGAGCAGACCGAAAACCTTTCCCTCCCCTATATCCTGCCCTCGCAGGCACAAAAACACGTCACCCATAACGAGGCGCTGCAGCGTCTGGACGCCGTGGTCCAGCTCGTCGTCACGGCAGCGCTCAGCGCGCCGCCGCTCACGCCCGCCGAAGGCAAGGTCTATGCAGTGACCGCCACCGCCACCGGAGACTGGGCCGGGCAGGAGGGCAAGCTGGCGCTGCGCCAGGACGGCGCCTGGCTTTTCCTGCAGCCGCGCGCCGGCTGGCGGGCCTGGCGCGCCGATACGGCCGCGCCCGTTCTGCATGACGGCAGCGGCTGGGTGGAGCCGCCCTTGCCATCAAGCGGAACGATGCAGCAACTCGGCATCGCCACGGGGGCCGACGCCACCAACCGCCTGGCGCTGTCCTCGCCGGCGACGCTGCTGACCCATGCCGGCGCTGGCCACCAGCTCAAGATCAACAAGGCGTCGGTCGACGATACCGCGACGCTTTTGTTTCAGAGCGACTGGTCCGGCCGCGCCGAGATCGGCCTGGCCGGCGAGGATGCGCTGTCTTTCAAGGTCAGTCCCGATGGTGCAAGCTGGCGCACGGCGCTCGCCCTCACCGGCCACGGCCGCGTCCACCTGCCTCACCGGCCGCTCGCCGAAGCAACCAGATCCGCCGGCAGCGCCATCCGTACCGATGGCGAGGCTGTCGGCTTTGACGGCCTGTCGCTGACCCAGGGCGATGTCGCGCTCGGCGCCACCGTTCCCGGCGGCAGCGGGCTTCGGCTGCTGGTGCCGGAGACCGGCCTCTACCGCCTCGGGCTGACGCTCGCCACCAGCGCTACTGCCGCCCACGGCGTCGATCTCCTACGCAATGGCAGCACAAGTCTGGCGCGCATCCGCAAGATTTCCACCGCCGGCCTTGAGACCACCGCGTTTGCCGGCGCACTGGTTTCGCTGGCCGCTGGCGATTGGCTCAGCCTGTCTCATTTTGGTACATCGACGGTTCATTATGGCACAACCGGAACAAGGTTGCATATCGCACTCGAATAACAATCAAAAGGCGCAGTCCCGAAAGGGGCTAGATTCTCGGCGGCCGACTGGTCTTTTTGGGTTAATCCTTCGTTAACATGCTGGCGGCGTTCGCATAACCGTGCTTTACTCGCCGCCGACGAAAAGGCGCGTTTGTCGCGTATGAGGGCACCCTTGACAGTCAGCGATTTCCACAACCACGGCGATTGCCCCGGCGCGCGGTCGGGCTATCGGCCATCGCGCGCCGGCGGCCGGAGGCTGCAATTCGCCGTCAAGCGATTGCTGGATCTGCTGCTGGCGGCGATGGGGCTGGTCGTGCTGCTGCCGCTGCTACTGGCGCTCGCCGCCCTCATCCGACTGGAAAGCCCGGGGTCCCCGGTCTTTACCCAGAAACGCTGGGGCCGGAACGGACGCGTCTTCAAGGTCTATAAATTCCGCTCGATGCACAGCGAACGCGGCGACCGCTCCGGCATCCCCCAGACAGTGCCCAACGATCCGCGCGTGACCCGTGTCGGCGCCGTCATCCGCCGCACCAATCTCGACGAGCTGCCGCAGCTTCTCAACGTGCTCAAGGGCGACATGTCGCTGATCGGCCCGCGCTGCCATGCGGTCGGCATGCTGGCGGCGGGTATGCCCTACGAGCTGCTCGTACCGGACTACCACGCCCGCCATGCGGTGCGCCCCGGGATGACCGGACTGGCGCAGATGCGAGGCCTGCGTGGCCCGACCGACCGCGCCGACCGGGCTCGCGCTCGCATCGCCGCCGATCTCTATTATGTGGAAAACTACTCGCTGCTGCTCGACCTGCACATCGCCGCCGGCACCATCGTCTCGGAACTGCGCGGCGGCAACGGCTTCTGACCTCGCCGCGTTTCTCGCATTTCCGGGCGGAACACCGCTTCAGAGCAGCCGGTAACGACAGGCGCGCGCAACCGCCTGCATGCGGTTGACCGCATCGAGCTTGCGCATCGCGCTTTTCAGATAGGTTGCGACGGTATGGGCGGATATGTCGAGGATGATCGCGATCTCCTCGCTGCTCTTGCCCGCCGCCGACCAGCGCAGGCATTCGAGCTCGCGCCCGCTCAACCGCTCCAGCGGCTTCTCATCCCACTCGTCCTGCCGCCCGCAACCGTCGACGATCTGGTGAGCGCGATAGAGGAGTTGGCGCGCCTCCTCCGGCGACGGCGCGTCGCGCTCGCCCGACAGCGCCAGAATATGATGGCGCAGGCGCTGGTCGTGTAGAGAGAGCGCCCAGGTGGCGGACAGGCCATGGCCGGCAAACAGCGCCGGCAATTCGCCGGCCGCCGGGCTGCGGGTAAAGGCGTTGCGCAGGAAGACCGGCATGATCGTCTGCTTCAGATGCGCCACGAGATCGCAATCGCGGAAGGCGTCGCTGGCGTCGTAACGCTGGAGCAGCGCCGCCGGCCAGTTGCTCGTTAGACAGTTGCCGGAAAAATCCTGGCGGTCGCCCAGCGGAAAGCGGATCAGCAGATGATGGGAAAACCGGAAATCCCGCGCCAGCCGCGCAAGTTGCTCGGAAGCTGCGGATACGACCCCGTCTCCGCCGGCCTTCCTTGCGGCCGGCACCGACTCTGCTGGCATTGACATACTCCTTCAGGCATGCGCCGGCAGGAAAATGCCAACGCAAAAGAGGCGCGACACCCAGAATGGCGCGCACCGACAAAAAGCCACGTCCTTCAAAGCATAGAAAGACTGGAAAGCTGCATTGTTCGTGAAATTCGACAGGTATGTACAGCGCAAGCCACGCCGCTCGATTTCATGCTGCTCACACTATACTACAGAAACGCCCGGTAAAAATGCATTTTCCGCATGGTAGCCATGCATTTGCATCAAATTCGAACAATGCATTACCGGCAGCGTGCGACCCGCCGGGCTATAGCTTTGCGTGCTCAATCCGTCACATCCGTAAAATCCGCTGCAAAGGCTTAGGCAATTTTTAAATGTGGCAAGCTAGATTGCCCGCATATGGTCTTGAGTTTGTGTAGAGAGTGCCAATGACCGAAATGATACGTCCACGAGTGAAATATGTCATCGGCCCGGATGGCAGCCCGCTGACGATTGCTGATCTGCCCCCGGCCAATACGCGCCGTTGGGTGATCCGTCGCAAGGCGGAAGTTGTCGCAGCGGTGCGCGGTGGCCTGTTGAGCCTGGAGGAAGCCTGTGAGCGCTATACGCTCACCGTTGAGGAATTCCTGTCCTGGCAATCGTCGATCAACGATCACGGTCTGGCGGGCCTGCGCACCACGCGCATTCAGCAATATCGCCACTGACCTCCGGGGAAATCCGATGTGGACCGGAAAGGCGGCTTGCCCGGACAGGGCAGGCCGCCTTTCGGCGTCTTGAACCCCGAAATCGACAAGCCGGATCGGGACAGATAGGATTGCCACGAAAGCAGCAGGAGACATGGTATGGATATTCGCCTGGAGGACAAGCCAAGCGGCGGCCGTTATGTCGCAACCGTCGACGGTCATGAAGCCGAGATGACCTTTTCGCGCAGCTCGCCGCAATTGATCATCGTCGATCACACCGGCGTGCCCGATGCCTTGCGCGGTCGCGGCATCGGCCAGGCGCTCGCCGCCCATGCAATCGAGGCGGCCCGGGCCGGCGGCTGGAAGATCATTCCGCTCTGCCCTTTCATGCGCGCCCAGGTCGAGCGCCATCCCGAATGGCGCGACGTCATCGGCTAGAGCATTTCCGGTCGAAGCCAGTTCGCTTCGGCGTCGGCAGATGCGGTAAGAATAAAAGATAGAGCACTTCCGGGAGAGGGGCGCCGCAACAACCGCAAACGGCAAAACACAGGCGCGGCGACTGCCGCCGCCACCGCCTGGTGTCTGTCGATATCCGCGAAGCCACCGGCCCGGAGAGGCCGGTGGAGCGCCCCGCCCCTCTTAGGCGCGGGCGCGCACCGCCAGATCGCGCTCCTCGAGCGCGGCGGCGCGGGCATGTTCGGACTGTGCCTCTTCCAGCGACAGTTCGGCCGCCTCCTGCTGCACCCGCAATTCCCGAATCGAAACCTGCAGATTGTCCGCCCGTTGCCGCGCCGCCTTGGCGAAGGTCGGATAGGCAAAATGATTCGGGTCCGAAATTCCCGATTTCTTTTCTTCGAGAACGATCTGGGTCTCCAGTTCCTTGGCCATTCTCTCGAATTCGGCCATCATCAACTGCAATTGCTGCAATTGACGACGTTTTTCGTTCACCTGAAACTCTTTCAGGCGAACATGGCTCTCACGCGATTTCATACGCAATACTCCCGTGATGCGAGACCCCGGCTCAACTCTTGGCCTGCCCGTCCCGATACGAACCGGATCGGGCGAAAAAAATTCATTCCGCGTTAATGAAAACCTACCGCTGGTAACCTTTCGTTTACGGGCATGATCGATGATACAGCCTATCATTTAAAGCTCGGTAAACACCAAGCGGGACGTGCAGAGCTTGTCGAATGGTTGAGTCAACTGAATCGGTTAGCGGAGTTTGTTGAAGCAGGAGTTGAGCGGCCTCGATTTCATATTCCCTTTGAAAAACATGCAAGTGGTATAAATTTTTAACGAACCAGATACGACTTGCCAGAGGGAATCAGAATTTGTTAACCATTTCGTGGCAGCTTTCAAATCAGGCAAAAACGGGCTCTGTGGCGCCTTTGAGGACGAAAGCGACCTTTAAGCGGCGGTAAGGGGATAATTATGCGGGTTCTACTCATCGAAGACGATAGCGCGACAGCGCAGAGCATCGAATTGATGCTCAAATCGGAAAGTTTCAACGTCTACACGACCGATCTCGGCGAGGAAGGCGTGGATCTGGGCAAACTGTATGATTACGACATCATCCTGCTCGATCTCAACCTGCCGGACATGTCGGGCTACGAGGTGCTGCGCACCCTTCGCCTGTCGAAGGTGAAGACGCCGATCCTCATCCTCTCCGGCATGGCCGGCATCGAGGACAAGGTTCGCGGCCTCGGCTTCGGCGCCGACGACTACATGACCAAGCCCTTCCACAAGGACGAGCTGGTGGCGCGCATTCATGCGATCGTCCGTCGCTCAAAGGGCCATGCGCAATCGATCATCTCGACCGGCGAGCTCATCGTCAACCTCGACGCCAAGACCGTCGAAGTCGGCGGCCAGCGCGTGCATCTGACCGGCAAGGAATATCAGATGCTGGAGCTGCTCTCGCTGCGCAAGGGCACGACGCTGACCAAGGAAATGTTCCTGAACCACCTCTATGGCGGCATGGACGAACCCGAACTGAAGATCATCGACGTCTTCATCTGCAAGCTGCGCAAGAAGCTGGCCAATGCCGCCGGCGGCGCCAACTACATCGAAACCGTCTGGGGCCGCGGCTATGTGCTGCGCGAGCCCGACGGCAGCGATTACCTCGAAACGGCCTGATCCCCGCGCCTCCAGGCCGCCGCCCGAATTCGATCCTGTCCGCGAGAGCGGGCAGGATTTTTGTTTTTCAGGACCTCCTCTTTCAGGCCAGCCGCCCCGCATGAAAAAACCGCCGCTCGGGAGCCGAGGGCGGTTTTCGAAGAGCGCAATGCAAATGTTTCAGGCGGCTGCCGCCAGCGTGCCGAACGTGGCGGTCAGAACCTTGCGATCGAAGGGTTTCAGCAGGAAGTCATTGGCGCCGGCGCGCTTTCCGATCATCATCTTCTTCAGATCCGCCTCGATGACGCAATAATAGATGCGCACCTTGTCGCCGCCCGGCAGACCGCGCACGCCGCCGATCAGGTCCAGCGCGCCGTCCATGGCGGCATCGACGATCAGGATGTTCGGCATCTCCTCGCCGCAGCGGCGCAGGCCCTCGCGGTCGGTGCCGGCCTCCACCACCAGGAATCCGAGTTCCGACAGGATCCGCTTGCCGACCTTCCGAACGACATCCGACGTATCCGCGATCATCAAACGCTGCATGACCAACTCCATACAAAAAGCGACCGGATCGACCGCCGGCCCAAGGCCAACTCTAGTTCCGCGCATGCTAAGAAGTGGTTAAGTTTGTACGAAGCCCTGCCCGAGCTGGTTGCACGCAAAAGCCGCGCACCATTCCTGAAGCGCGGCCTTGATGGATTTCGAGTCGGTTCGGGAACCGTTCAGACGGCGTTCGTCTCGCCGGCGGCCATCGTCGCCTTGAAGATGATCTCCTCCGGCGTCTGCTCATAGCTCAGCTCCATGCCGGCCTCTTCGGCAAGCAGCACGGTGTAATAGGGCTGGATCGAATGCGCGTCGACCGCCTCTTCCATCCTGTCGGAGCAGATTTCGGCGAATTTCTGCGGTACGCGCATCATCCGGCCCTTGGCGACGATGGTGAAGGCGGCGTCGAATTCCGGGTTTTCCAGGGTAATGTCGAGCGAGCCGCCACGCGGGATCGAGCCGTATGCCACAAGGAACAGGTTGAGCAGCAGCTTGACCCGGTTCTTGGCGATGATGGCGCGCGGGCCGTTCCAGGAGACTTCCGTCTTCTTTTCGGCGGCGGCGAAATCCTTGGCGGCCTTTTCGGCTTCGCCGGTATCGATCGAGGCGCCGACCGAGCCGGAGGCGCCGAAGGCGAGCCGCGCGAATTTCAGCCGCACCGAGGCATTGAGCGCGCTGGTGCGGATGAGGTCCATCGCATCCGCATCGGCCCCGCCTTCGTCGAGCAGTTCCAGCCCGTTGTTGATGGCGCCGACCGGCGAGATGACGTCATGGCAGACGCGGCTGCACAACAGCGCCGCCAGATCAGGCCCGTTAAGGGTAAGGTTGATGTTCTTCGGCATGGATCTGCTCCTGGATTTTCCGTCTCGGCCTGCATCCTGCCCGACATGCATTGCGCGAATATGGTCGCGGACCCGCGCCGGACATGGGGCGTCGATCCGCACCGGCCCTGCGGGGAGCGGCGACTGGCGTCATAATGACACCATATTTGGTAAACCGATTGTTAAGACCAACCGACCAAAATGTGAAAAGCGGCGGTCAGACGCCCGATTCGCATTGCAACGAACGGATGAGATCATGCATTTCAAGCCACTCCGCCTCTTCGCCGGTCTGAATTTCCTCGTGGCGCTCGTCGCCATGGTCTGGGCAGCGCTGCCGGTCAATGCGTGGTCGGCCGATTCGAGCCAGTACACCGCCCAGGAGATCGTCGATGCCGGCCACAGCTTCTTCGGCTCGGCCAGCGGCGGCCTCGCCAAGGTGGTGGAGCGCGCCTTTTCGCAATACGGCTTGCCGAACGGCTATATCCTCGGCCAGGAAGGCTCCGGCGCCTTCATCGCCGGCCTGACCTATGGCGAAGGCACGATGTATACCAAGAATGCCGGCGAACATAATCTCTTCTGGCAGGGCCCCTCGCTCGGCATCGATTACGGCGGCCAGGGCAGCCGCGCCATGATGCTGGTCTACAATCTCGACAGCATCGACGACGTCTATGCCCGCTTCGGCGGCGTCAGCGGCTCGGCCTTCGTCGTCGCCGGCGTCGGCATGACCGTGCTGCACAACAACAACGTCATCCTAGTGCCGATCCGCCCCGGGCTCGGCGCCCGCCTCGGCCGCAATGTCGGCTATCTCCAGGTCACCCGCCCCCCCACCTGGAATCCCCTCTGAACCCCCCGGATTGCCTCCCTTCCCCCCTAAACCTCATTTGGAAGCAACCGCCGGTTTTTGGTCCCGCTTTGATTCAATACGCCATCCTGTTCGGACTGGGTTTTCTGACGGCCGCGCTGATCGTGTTGCTGCTGGCGCCGTTCGTGCTGCGGCGCGTTGTCTGGTTCACCGAGCGGCGGCTGCGCGCCACCATGCCGATCAGCCCGCAGGAACTGCGGGCCCAGAAGGACATGGCGCGCGCCCTCTATGCCTCCGAAAACGCCAGGATCGCGCATGCGTTGAAGCAGGAGAGCGAAAAGGCGATCGCCCTGCAGCTTCGCGGCGATGCGCTCGCACAGGATGCCGGCCGCCTGCAGTCCGAAAATGCCGACCTTCGCAACCTTGTCGAGGAGATGAACGTCGAGGCCGGTGACCTGCGCTCCCGGCTTCGGCGCGAGGAGGAAGCGGCACTGCATCTCAAGGCGCGCTTCGGCGATCTCGAAACCGTGCTTTTCGGCCGCAACCAGGAAATCGAGACCCTGGAAAAGCGCATCAACCGGCTGGTCATGGATATCGACAATCTCAAGCTCGACATCGCCGCGTCCGACACGACCTCGGAAAGCATGCAGTCGCGCCTCGCCTCGCTGCGCGACGAGCGTGAAAACCTGCGACGCGACCTGAAACTGATGACGCAGCGCGCTCGCGACGCCGAAATGCGCCTCGACAAGGAAGAGCACAAGGCGCTGCGCCTCGAGGAGCGGCTGATGCGCGAGCAGATGCTGAACGCGGACCGCGAGACGCTGCTGGAACGGCGCGGAAGCGAAAACAAGCGGCTGCGCGAAAAGCTGAAGCTTTCTACCCAGCAGGCCCGCCAGGCGGGCCGCGCCCTGCGCCTCGCCGGTCTCGGCGATCTCACGGCGGAGGAAACCGAACTGCTCGATGAACCCATGCCCCCCGAACCCGATCCCGCCGACGACCGCATCGCCATGCTGGCCGAAACCGTGCGCAGCCGTGGCGTAAGCGTCGCCGAGCGCCTGCTTCAGGCCAAGCCCGCCGAGGATGCCGAGATGCGCGAGGAAATCGCCGCCGTCGCCGCCCGGATGGTGGCGCTCACGGCTCTGAAGGAGGGCGAGGCTTCGCCGATCCCTTCCCTGCTCTCCGCCGCGCCGCCGAAAGCGCGCGCCAGCCGCCAAAGTCTGGCGGACCGCATTTCCGACGTCATGAACCTGCCTTCGTAGCAGACACTCAGATCCGCCCCATGGCCGAGGCGATCTGGTAAAGCGCGATGCCCGTCGCCGTACCGACGTTCAAGCTGTCGAGCCCCGGCGCCTGCGGCACGCGCACGCTGTCGAAACGCGCCAGAATCTCCGCCGGCAGGCCCTCGCCTTCGGTGCCCAGCACTAGCGCCGTGCGCGCGCCCGGCTTGGCCGCGCGAATATCGATCATTCCGGAAGGCGAAAGCGCCATGATGCCGAAGCCGGTGGCGGCGAGCGTCGCCAGAATGTCTTCCGCCCGGCCACCGCGGCTATAGGGCACGGCCAGAACAGCGCCGACGGACACGCGCAGCGCCTTGCGATAAAGCGGATCGCAACAGGTCTCGTCGAGCAGCACGGCATCGGCGCCGAGCGCTGCGGCATTGCGGAAGATGGCGCCGATATTGTCGTGATTGGAAATGCCGCAGCAGACGACGGCAAGCGCTGCCTGCGGCAGGCCGGCGATCACCGCCTCCGCCCCCGCCTTCTCCACCCGCCGCCCGAGCGCCAGGACGCCGCGATGCATGTCGAAACCGACGATGCCGTTCATCACGGCCTGCTCCGCCACATAGCCCGGCACACCATCGGGAAGTCGCGCGAGGATGTCGCGCACGCCGTTGACTCGGTTGGAGAGCAGCAGAACAGCCTCGACCGCAAACCGGACATGCGCGTGCGCCTCCGCCAGCACCCGCAGCACCACCGTGCCCTCGGCGATGAACCGATCCTGCCGCCCGGTCAGATCCCGCTCGCGGATATCGCGAAAGGCGGCAATGCGCGGATCGCCGGCCTCCTCGATGCGGATGGTCTCTCGCATCGGCGTCAGTTGCCGGCGATGTCGATATCGGCGACGATGCGCCCGACGGCGATGTCGAAGACCAGCGCCTTGCGCTTTCCGTCCGCCAGACGGCCGGTAAACAGGATCTGGGCGCCCGACAGGCTGGTATTATCGATGACGAAGCCCGCCGGCAGGTTGGCCATCGCCTTCAGCGGCTGGTCGGAGGGGATGGCAAGGCCGCCGGCCGTGACCGGGGCTGCGGCCGGCGCGGAGGAGCGTGTCAGCTTGTAGCCGATGGTCACCAGCACGGCCATCAGCAGCACGCCCATGATGCCGGCGGAAACGAGCTGAAGGCGCACCATCTTGCGGCGGACATTTTCCATCGCCGGATCGAGCGGCTTTTCTTCCTGTTCGTCTGGTTCGACATTTGACATGGGTCGAGTCTCGGTTCATGACGGCCGCAAGGAACAATGCCTTCCCCGACGCAGACGCCGAAACCGGGGAGAGGCCAGCAAGCCAGAGCACCGGTGGATGACACACGGGATGACGTGAATGAACGAACCCTTTAAACAAGGCGAAGCCAATAGAAAAGTCCTGGAAGCGGACGAAACCGCTGAAGGCCGCCTCGATGCCTGGCTGGCGACGATGCTGGAGGGCGAATTTTCGCGCAACCGCATCAAGTCGCTGATCGAAGAAGGCGCGGTCTCGATCAACGGTGTCGCCAAGGTCGAGCCGAAACGCAAGGTGCGCCCCGGCGACCTCATTGTCATCGACCTGCCGGAACCGCTTGATCCCGAACCGCAGGGTGAAGACATCCCCCTCGACGTGCTCTACGAGGACGAGGATCTGATCGTCATCGCCAAGCCGGCCGGGCTCGTCGTGCATCCGGGCGCGGGCAACTGGACCGGAACCTTGGTGAATGCCCTGATCCACCATTGCGGCGACAGCCTCTCCGGCATCGGCGGCGTGCGCCGCCCCGGCATCGTCCACCGCCTCGACAAGGACACGACCGGCGTCATGGTCGTCGCCAAGAACGACGCCGCCCACCGCCATCTCGCCGACCAGTTCGCCGATCACGGCCGCACCGGCCCGCTGGAGCGCGCCTATCAGGCCGTCGTCTGGGGCCGGCCGCGCCAGTTGCACGGCACCATCGACGCGCCGCTCGGCCGCGGCGCCGACCGCACCAAGCGCGCCGTCAAGCGCGAGCAGAGCGAGGATGCGCGCGAGGCGATCACCCATTTCGAGGTGATCGAGCGGTTTCACGAGCGTCCGGATGCGACGTCGCTGGCCTCGCTGGTGGAATGCCGGCTGGAAACCGGCCGCACGCATCAGATCCGCGTGCATATGGCCCATATCGGCCATCCGCTGATCGGTGACGCCGATTACGGCGCCGCCTTCAAGACCAAGGCGAACCTGCTGCCGGATTCCGCCCGCGCTGTCGTTGCCCTGTTCGACCGGCAGGCGCTTCACGCCTTCCTGCTGCAGTTCGAGCATCCACGTACCGGCGAGGTCATGCATTTCGAGGCGCCGATGCCGGAAGACATGCAAAGATTGATCGACGCTCTCAAGGATTGATCACGGAACATTCGGCGGCGGCAGAAGCGGCGCGCCGCCGTCCGCCGAAATCGGCCAGCACATGCAGGCAGACAGCGGCCATCACCAGTCCGCCGCCGATCAGCGTCATGCGGTCCAGCAACTCGCCGAACACCAGCCAGACCCAGAAGGGCGCCAGCGGCGCATCCAGCGCCCCGATCAGCGAGGTCTCGACCGGCGGCAGCAACCGCGCGCCGATCAGCATCAGCGCCAGGCCGGCGGCAAAACCGAAAATGCCGAACAAGGCGACCACCCAGATTTCCTGCACCGGCCAGCTGAAGGGTGTGGCGAAGGGAGCCGCAAGCAGCGAGCCGAGCAATGCCGAAAGGGTGGCGATCGCCAGCATCGGCATATCTGGATAGCGTCGCGCCAGCAGCGTGTTGACAACGATGCACAGCGTCATCATCAGCGCCAGCGCATCGCCCAGAAGACCGCCGCCCTCACCCGTGCCGACCATCAGCCCGACGCCAGCCAGCGCCGCGAAGCTGGCGACGATGGCGCCGGCGCCCGGTTTTTCCCGCAGGAACAGAAAACCCAGAGCCGCCGCGATCAGCGGCGCGGTGGCGAAGATGATCGCCACATGTGCGACGCTGGTGCGATGCAGGGCGGCGATGAACAGGCTCATGCTGGCCGTGGTGACCACGACGATCGCCCAGCCCGGCAGGCCCAGCCGGCGAAAATCCAGTACCGTTCGGCGCGGCGAGCGCACCAGCATCAGCAGCGCCACCGCGCCGCCGCCCCAGACGCCGCGCCAGAACAGGATCGTTGCCGTATCCATGGTAATCAGCCGGGTCATCAGGCCGGCCGTGCTGAGCAGCACGGTGGAGACCGCCACCAGAACGAGGCCGAGGGTGTAGCTGGACAATTTCATGCGCGGACCGATACGAGAAAGCAGACAAAGCCCGTCATAGCAGATTGCTGCTGACAACGCGGTGTCAGCAGGGTTTAATCCCAGACGGAATTTGTAAGCCGGGAGGCGGCGATGGCGCGAACGGTGCGGATGTTCGAGATCGTGCAGATGCTGCGCGCCGCGCGCGCGCCGCTGACGGCGCAAAGCATGGCGACGCGGCTGGAAGTCACGCGTCGCACCATCTATCGCGATATTGCCGCACTTCAGGCATCCGGCGTCCCGGTCGAGGGTGAAGCCGGCATCGGCTATCTGCTGCGCGGCGCTCTCGATCTGCCGCCGATGCGCTTCACCGCCGACGAGATGGAGGCGATCGTCGTCGGCCTTTCGCTCGTCGGGCGCACCGGCGATGCGCTGCTGGCGGCGGCCGGCGAAAGCGCGCTCGCCAAGATCGCCGACGCCGCGCCACCGGGCGGTCCCTGCCTCGATCTCGGCGGCACGCTGGTTTCCGGCTGGCACGCGATCCCGCCGGGCGCCACCGAGGCCCGGCTCCTGCGCCGGGCGATCCGCGACGAACGCAAGGTGCGGCTTGCCTATCGCGACGCCGAGGACCGCGTCACGGAACGCATTGTCTGCCCGCTCGCCATGCTCTATTATGTCGATTGCCTGTTGCTGGCGGCTTACTGCGAATTGCGTGGCGACTTCCGGCATTTTCGCCATGATCGCATCGAGCGCTGCGAGCCGCTGGACATGTCGTTCGCGGCCCATGGGCACGCCTTGCGCCGCCGCTGGCGGGCGCAGAACCGGGGAAAGATTCCCGCCATGAGCGGCTGAGCGCCGCTTTCGCGGGCTTGCGAATAACGGCCTTGTGATGCGCCGTGAAACTTGAATCGCTTTTATGCCGTACTTATCTGTACATTGGAAAAGTGCGGGGTCGGATAGACCTGTGCTTGAAAAGGCCTGCTCGGAGAGGATGGATTTTCCGTCCGGAGGGGCCGAAGATCTCGAAAGGGGGGCGCAATCATGGCCCGCAATTCATTGCCGTCGATCACTGCCGGAGAAGGCGGCCTCAACCGCTATCTCGATGAAATTCGTAAATTTCCGATGCTTGAGCCGCAGGAAGAATACATGCTGGCCAAGCGTTACCAGGAGCATGGCGACCGCAACGCCGCCCATAAGCTCGTGACCAGCCATCTGCGCCTTGTGGCGAAGATTGCCATGGGGTATCGCGGCTATGGCCTGCCGATCGGGGAAGTCGTCTCCGAAGGCAATGTCGGCCTGATGCAGGCCGTCAAGAAGTTCGATCCCGAGCGCGGCTTCCGCCTGGCCACCTATGCCATGTGGTGGATCAAGGCGTCGATTCAAGAGTATATCCTGCGATCCTGGTCGCTGGTGAAGATGGGCACGACCGCCAACCAGAAGCGCCTGTTCTTCAACCTGCGCCGCCTGAAGGGCCGCATCCAGGCCATCGACGACGGCGACCTGAAGCCGGAGCACGTCACCGAGATCGCCAACAAGCTGAACGTCAGCGAGGAAGAGGTCGTCTCGATGAATCGCCGCCTCTCCGGCGACGCTTCGCTGAATGCGCCGATCAAGGCTTCGGAAGGTGATTCCGGCCAGTGGCAGGATTGGCTGGTCGACGACCACGACAGCCAGGAAGCCGTGCTGATCGAGCAGGACGAACTGGACACGCGTCGGCGGATGCTGGCCCGCGCCATGGGCGTGCTGAACGACCGCGAACGCCGCATCTTTGAGGCCCGTCGCCTCGCGGAAGACCCGGTGACGCTCGAGGAGCTCTCCTCCGAGTTCGACATCAGCCGCGAACGCGTGCGCCAGATCGAGGTCCGCGCCTTCGAAAAGGTCCAGGAGGCCGTGCGCAAGGATGCGCTCGAACGCGCCAATGCGCTGCGCGTGGTGGACGCGACCGCGTAAGGGCTTAGCCGGCATCCATGCCGGCGGCACTCCATTCAAAAACCCTCGCGGAGCCGGCTTCGCGAGGGTTTTTATCTTATACGGTCAGTGTCAAATCCTTCTCGAAATAGACACGACTGAACCCGTCTTCCACGCGCCGGTCGATCTCGACATAGCCCAGCCGGGGATAGATCGAGAGATTGTCCACCATCTTTTCATTTGTATAGAGACGCACTGCGCCAAACCCCCGGGCGCGGGCCGTATCCTCGCAGAAAAGGATCAGGGATTTGCCAATCCCCTGCCCGGCCGCCGCCGGCAGCACCGCGACATTTTCGAGAAGGACATGATCGTCCTCGGGAAAGAAGGCGATGAAGCCCTGCAGCCTGTCTTCGGCATCCACCGCCACATGGATGTCTCCAGCGGCGATCTGGGCGGCATAATCGGCGGTCATCGGCGCCGGCTTGCGGCCGATGGCAGCGACATAGCGGGCATAGGCGCATTCGGCGCAAGCCCGGATCGCCGCTTCATCCCCCTTGACGGCGATCCGTATCATGCCGGCGCCTCCGGTTACTGGTCGGCGCTGACGGGACCGAGCGCGTTCCAGGCCTGAATGGCCTTGTTGAACGCATCCGTGCCGGCCTGGCCTTTTTCCAGGGTCAGCAACGCCCGGCGGCCGTTGCGGTAGGTCACCGGCATGTCGATCCAGTTACGGGTGCGCAGCAGTTCGAGATTGGTGGCGCGCGCCTCCGGGAAATCGTTGAGGGCGATCATGTGGAAATCGTCGGTGATCTTGGCCGGCACGGCGATCAGCGGATTGCCGCGATCCTGCTCGGTCGTCTTCATGGCGATGCGCTGGACGCTGTCGATGGCGCCACCCTCGAAATTCGGGGGCAGCGAGAAGACGATCTCCACCAGATGGCTCGCCGGCAGCGACGGATCGGCATTGCGCTTGAAGGTCATCAGCGCCGAAAGGCCGCGCTCCGGCACATTGATCTGCGCCTGCACGGTCGGCTCCGGCTTGCCGTTCTCGCCGGCTTCCTCCTGCAGCGACCAGGTGACGCTGCCGCTGATCGCGGTCGGGACCGACTGGCCGAGACGTTCTTCATAGAGGAACATCTTCCCGCCCTGGCCGGGAACGGCAGGCGGCGTCTGCTGGGCCGGCTGCGTCTGCGGCGCCGTCGGCGTTTGCGTCTGGGCAGTCGGCGTGCCGCCGGTCGCCGGCGGCGGCATATTGGCAGCGACGTTCTGCTCGGCGACCGACTTGCCTTCGGTCGCGGTCGGCTGGCCGGCGACCTGCGCCGGGCCGGAATCCTTCTCGCTGCCATCCGCCAGCAGGCGCTGCGTGAATTTGGTGATCTCCGGCTGGGTATTGCCGGCGGAGGCGACTTCCGTGCCGTTCGAGGCACCGGTATTGACGGCAGTGCCGTTGGCCGGCGCGGTGGTCGACGATGAAGTGCCATTGTTGGCAGCCGGCGTCGTCGCCGGCTTCTGCGCGGTTTCCGGCAGCGCCGGACCGGTCTTGACCATGCTCTTGGCCAGTTCGACGATGCGATCGCGATAGAGCCACCCGCCGTAACCGGCGCCACCGAGAAGGGCAACGAGCAGCACGCCGGTGATAATGCCCTTGTGGTTGCGGCGCTTCGGTTCGGCCCGGTAGGAGATCGGCGCAACGGTCGGCGCGCCGACGGCGGCATCGCCAAGCCCGCCGGCATCGGCCGTGCGCGCATGGCTGCGGCCGGTTGGCGACATCAGGTCGTCGAATTCGCTCCAGCCGTCATCCAGCGTCGAGGCCGGCTTTGGCGCGCCGGTCGCTGCCGCCTTGGCGGCCGGACTGTCGGGCGCAGCGACTTGCGGTGTTGCAGCCTGCGGTGCGGGCGGCGCGTCAAAGGCGCTCTCATCCCAATCCAGCAGGTCGAGCGCCTGCGGCATCGCCGGTTGCTGCGCCGCCGGCTCAGGGGCCGCACGCGAGGTTTCGTCCTTGGCGGGAGCCGATTCAGGTTCCGGCTGCGGCGCCGGCTCCGACGGGCTGTCGACGCTGGGGGCAGCGGTCAGCACTTCCGGCTCGAAATGGCCGGAGACGCTGAAATCCCGGCCGGCATGCAGCAGTGGCTCGTGATCGGTCAGCCCGTCGAGCAGCGGATCGGCGAGATAAGGGCGCGGCGCGGTGTCGATCTCGGCATCGGCGACCGCCTCCGCTTCGGGTTCCGGCTCGACGGGCTGCGGGGCGTCGATGGCCAGCGGCTCCGGCTCATCCTGCCAGGCCTCGTCGGCGACCGGGGCCGACGGCGTGGCGGCGGCCTCATGGGCAATTTCCCAAGGCTCACGCTGCGGCTCGGCGGCGGCAGGCTCGATCGTTTCCTCGTGCGCCTCGGCATAGACGGTCTCTTCCCGAACCGGTTCGGGCGCGGACACCTCTTCCGGCAGCGGCTCCTGCCACAGGCCGATCTGACGGTCGTCGGGCACCATGCCGGTCGAGGATTGCTCCTCGGCCGGCTCCTGCGGCTGCTCGACGGGTTCGTCCCAGGGCTCGCGGGCTTCTTCGGCCGGTGCAGCCTGTTCCGGCTCTTGCGCATGAACGGGCGGCTCGGGCTGTGGCATGGGCTCGACCGCGACATAGGTCTCGTCCTCGTCCTCCAGAGCCTCGGGCTCGTCGGAGGGCGTTTCCTCGTCCTGCTGTTCGGCCTCGTCCGCCTCGGAAGACGTTTCCTCCCAGGCCGCCGCATCGTCCTGATCGGAAAGGTCTTCCTCGTCCTCGCCGGATGCGGGCAAGGCCTCGGCATGTTCGTTCTCGACCTCGGTGATCGCCAGCTCGAGCTTGTCGAGCTGGCGGCGCAACATGTCTTCCGGCGGGCGCGGCTTCATGCTTTCGAGCTGGCGCTGGACGGCTCCGCGCGCCTTTTCGTAAACCTTCACCCGCATCTCTGGAGTATTTTCGGCCAGCCCATCCACGGCGCGCCGAATGACTGCTGCAAAATCTGCCATCAGGTCTTTCTCATGAGTATCGGCGTGCCGCCGACCAAGTTATTCTGACTCGAAGCGCCGCGAGATTATCCCTCAAACGGGTCGGTCACAAGTATCGTGTCCTCGCGCTCGGGGCTGGTCGACAAGAGCGCCACCGGCGCGCCGATCAGTTCCTCGACCTGGCGGACATATTTGATTGCCTGTGCCGGAAGATCGGCCCATTTGCGGGCGCCGACCGTCGATTCCTTCCAGCCTTCGAGCGTGATGTAGATCGGCTCGACGCGGGCCTGCGCGCCCTGGCTCGCCGGCAGGTAGTCGATTTCCTTGCCGTCGAGCCTGTAGCCGACGCAGATTTTCAGTTCGTCCAGCCCGTCGAGGACATCGAGCTTGGTCAGCGCGATGCCGGTGATGCCCGAGGTCTTGACCGTCTGGCGCACCAGCACGGCATCGAACCAGCCGCAGCGGCGCGGACGGCCGGTGTTGACGCCGACCTCGCGCCCGACCGTCGAGAGATGCTTGCCGATCTCGTCGTCGAGTTCGCAGGGGAACGGTCCCTCGCCGACGCGGGTGGTATAGGCCTTGGTGATGCCGAGCACGTAGGAAATCGCCGTCGGACCGAGGCCCGAGCCGGCCGAAGCCTGACCGGCGACGGTGTTCGACGAGGTGACGAAAGGATAGGTGCCGTGGTCGTTGTCAAGCAACGCCCCCTGCGCGCCTTCGAACAGGATGCGCGCGCCCGCCTTGCGCTGCTCGGCCAGCAGGTCCCAGACACGGTCGATATAAGGAAGGATGTGCGCGGCGACCGAGGTCAGCTCTTCCTCGATCGATTCGACCGAGATTTCGGGCAGGCCCATGCCGCGACGCAGGGCATTGTGATGGGTCAGCAGACGCTCGATCTTCGGGCGCAGGGTTTCCGGCTCGGTCAGGTCGATGACGCGGATGGCGCGGCGGCCGACCTTGTCCTCATAGGCCGGGCCGATGCCGCGGCGCGTGGTGCCGATCTTGGTGCCGTTGCTGGAGGCGGCGTCTTCGCGCAAGCCGTCGAGATCGCGGTGCAGCGACAGGATGAGCGGCGCGTTGTCGGCGATGCGCAGCACCTCCGGCGTCACCGCCACGCCCTGCGCGCGCAGCTTCTCGACCTCGGTGACGAAGTGATGGGGATCGACGACGACGCCGTTGCCGATCACCGAAAGCTTGCCGCGCACCAGGCCGGAGGGCAGCAGCGCCAGCTTGTAGCTGGTGCCGTCGATGACGAGGGTATGGCCCGCATTGTGGCCGCCCTGGTAGCGCACGATCACCTCGGCGCGTTCCGAAAGCCAGTCGACAATCTTGCCCTTGCCTTCGTCTCCCCACTGCGAACCGACAACCACGACACTCGTCATTTACCAATTTCCTGTTGCTGGAGCGCCTCTGCGCCATCTCAAACCCGCGCATCTATACTGGTTTGCGGGACGGAAAGCGACCCTATTTGAATGCGACATTTGGCTTTTTGCGTGACAAAACCGATTGCGCCGCTCTATTTCTGCGCACGCCCCGATACGTCCCCGCTGCAGGAAGTCGCCCCTTGTCCGCCCGCTCCTATGTTTACCTTATCATCGCGACTTTGTGCTGGGGCGCCAATGCCGTGGCCGGCAAGATCGCCATCGGCCATGTCAGCCCGATGATGCTGACCTTCTCGCGCTGGACGCTGGCCTTCGTGATCGCCGTCATCATCTGGTTGCCGCAACTGAAGGAAGATTGGCCGGCCATGAAGCGGCAGTGGGCCTTGCTGATGCTGCTCGGCGTCATCGGCTATACCGGCTTCAACGCCTTTCTCTACAGCGCCGTGCTCTATACCTCCGCGACCAATGTCGCCATCGAGCAGGCGGGCATTCCCGCTCTGATCTTCCTCGGTAATTTCCTGCTGTTTCGCACCCGTGTGTCGCTGGCGCAGATCGCCGGCTTTGCCATGGCGCTGCTCGGCGTGGCGCTGACCGCCACCCATGGCGACCTGCCGCGCATTCTCAGCCTGGAGCTGAATCGCGGCGATGCGCTGATGCTGCTCGCCATCGTCGCCTATGCCGCCTACACGATCCTGCTGCGCTGGCGCCCGGCGGTGCATTGGAAAAGCGTCATGACGCTTTCGGCTTTCGGCGCCATGCTGGCCGCGCTGCCGCTGGTCGGCTGGGAAATCGCCGCCGGCGCGGTGACCTGGCCGGATGCCGAAGGTTGGGCGATCGCGCTGTGGACCAGCATCTTCGCCTCGCTGATCGCCCAAGTGCTGTTCATCCTCGGCGTCGAAGGCATCGGCGCCAATCGCGCCGGGCTGTTCATCAATCTCGTGCCGGTCTTCGGCACGCTGATCTCGCTGATGGTCGGCGAACCGCTGCAACTCTTCCATGTCATCGCGCTGGCGCTGGCGCTCGGCGGCATTGCGATTGCCGAACGCGGGCGGCCACGCTGAACCTGAGATAAACGAAAAAAGGGCACGGTCTTGCGCTCGCCCAAGGGACAAAGGGCGTCGCAGACCGTGCCAGGCTTCAGGCAGTCACTTCAGCAGACCAGCCGCCGAATTCGAGAGGATGAAGAACCATGCGCCGCGGGGCGCTTCGTTCTCCCGTGAAAGAGACAATAGCGCCGGGGCTTTGCAACGCGTTTAAGTAAATCGCTACAATTTTATCGAAGCTGCGTTTTGTACCGTTCCGTGACAGGCGACGCGGCTCATTCCGCCCTGGAAAGCAGGATCTTGTCGATGCGGCGGCCGTCGAGGTCGATGACCTCGAAACGCCAACCGTTCTTGGTGAAATGTTCGCCCAGTTCCGGCAGACGGCGCAATTCGGCCAGCACCAGGCCGGCGACGGTTTCGAATTCCGGGTCTTCGCCGGGATTGAAGCCCATCTGGTCGGCGAATTCGTCGATCGGCATCCAGCCGGCCACCAGATAGGAGCCGTCCTCGCGCGCCACCATCGCCGGCTCCTCGGCTTCGCTTTCCTGGAAGACGCCGGTGATCGCCTCCAGCACGTCGCCCGAGGTGATGATGCCTTCGAAATGACCATATTCGTCATAGACCAGCACCAGATGCACGGTCGATTTTCGCAACGCCTGGATGACGTCGATGGCGCTGGTCAGATCCGAGACGACAGGCACCTCGCGCATCACGGCGCGTACGTCGCGCTCGTTGCGCAGGAAGAAGGCGTCATAGGCGTCCTTGACGAAGATGACACCGAGAATCTCGTCGGAACTGCCGTTGCGCACCGGCAGGCGCGAGCGGTTGGTGGAGCGAAGCTGAGCGCGAATCTCCTCGAAATCGTCCTCGATGTCGATCACCTCGACCTCGCGGCGCGGCGTCATCAGCGCCCGAGCCGTGCGGTCGGCCAGGCGCATGACGCCGGAGATCATCGCCGATTCCTCGGTTTCGATGACGCCGGCGCTATGGGCTTCGGCCAGCACGGTCTTGATTTCCTCGTCAGTGACCTTGTCGCTGGAAGCGCCGCTCTGGCCGAGCAGCAACAGCACCAGCCGGCCGGAGCGATCCAGCAGCCAGACGAGCGGCGCGCCGAATTTCGACATCAGGCTCATGGTCGGAGAGACGCGGGCGGCAATCGCTTCCGGGTCGCGCAACGCGATCTGCTTCGGCACGAGTTCGCCGACGATCAACGACAGATAGGTGATGACGACGACGACCGTGCCGACGCCCAGCGCATCCGACAGGCTGGGGCTGACGCCCTGCGCCAGCAGCCATTGCGAAAAGCGCGAGCCGAGCGTGGCGCCTGAAAAGGCGCCGGAGAGAATGCCGACCAGCGTGATGCCGATCTGAACCGTCGACAGGAAGCGGCCGGGATCCTCCGCCAGCCGGATGGCGATCGCCGCACCGCGATTGCCCTGATCGGCGAGAACCTTCAATCGTGCCGTTCGGGAGGAGACCACCGCCAGCTCGGACATAGCCAGCACACCGTTGAGAACGGTGAGGAAGATGACGATCAGAATCTCGGTAAGCAAAAGGCACTCTTTGAATTGTTGACGGACATGCGCGCAGGCGACATGAACCACACATAACACAGTCTTGCCAAGACGTGTGAAAAACTACGGCGACGAATTTACCGTTCGAACCTACGACGCCTCATCCAGCGAACCGATGGCGCCCCGCGAAAACAGAACTTCCGGCTGACCGCCATCGCCATGCATGCGCCAGGCGGCGGCGCCCGCATAGGTTTCGGCCAGCACCATCGCGGCGCGGATCGCGTGGTCGCGATTTTCCGCCCGGCGCGGTGCAAACATCTGCAACACCTCCCCCGCATCCGTGATTTCGAACGCCACATAACGGAAGGTTTCGATTTCGCCCGGCACCCGCATTCCTCGACCGTTTCGCCCCTGTCGCTTCCGGCCACCCGCAGCCACCGACGACCAGGAGCTTTTCGCAGGAGTTTGGGCAAACAAAGGCGAAAATCCGGCGCATTCACGGAAATTTTCTCTGCCGAAACAAGAGCATCCCGGCGGTCTGGCAACGATTGCGCCCGGTATGCAGGCACATCCCGGGCAGCAAGACGCCAGAGATTTACAGGTGATTTCCTCCAATTGCCGGCATTTAAGGAAAACTTTACAGATTAGCCATGTTCGCCAGTCGATGCGGAGACAGGCGAAGAGGGCCGCGGTTCACGAGGAACCGCGGCCCGTTTTTCAGGTCGCCCCTTTTTTGCGGCTCTCGGCACGCCACGTGCAATTGACAAATGCGCCCGCCAATGCTCGACCCGTAGCGCCGACGAAAATTCGATCCTGCGCGAAGGGAGCTGCTGCCATGAACGACATTCCGGTGCTGCCGATAGGCTTTTCCGCCGTTCCCGCCGGCAAGGTGGCGACCGTCGTCACCTGCCTCGAAATGCATGCCCGTCCCGCGCCACGCGACCTTCGTGCCGGCTCGCTGCGGCTGGAGCGCTGGAAGCCGTCGATCGAGGCCTACCGAGCGCTGTTTCGCCGCATCGGCGCGGAATGGATGTGGGTGTCGCGGCTGGTGATGCCGGATGCCGAGCTGGAAGCGATCCTCAACGACGGGAAGGTCGAGATCTTCATGTTGATAGACGGCGAGCGCCAGGCCGGGCTGCTGGAACTGGATTTCCGGCAGGAGGGGGATTGCGAACTGGCCTTCTTCGGCCTGGTGGCGGATGCGATTGGCCAGGGCGCCGGCCGTTTCCTGATGGAACAGGCGATCACAAAAGCCTGGACCGCGCCGATCCGGCGCTTCTGGGTCCATACCTGCCATCTCGACCATCCCGCTGCGCTCTCTTTCTACCGCCGCTCCGGCTTCGTTCCCTATGCCACGCTGGTGGAGGTGATGGACGATCCGCGCCTGAGCGGGGTCATTGCCCGCGAGGCTGCTCCGCATGTGCCGCTGATCGATCCTTGAGAGGCTAGCCGCCGGGTCATCCGCAGCGCGGATGTGTCCGCGAGGCCGCCCCGCGAAATCGCCATCGGGCCCGATCAGTCGGCACGTCCGACGCTGGTATAGCTGAAACCGTGGCGGGCGACCTCTTCCGGCCGGTAGATATTGCGCAGGTCGATGAGGATCGGCGCCTTCATCACCGTCTTCAGCCGCGTAAAATCCAGCGCCCGGAACTGGTTCCATTCGGTAACGATCACCACCGCATCCGCGCCTTCGCTGGCGTGATAGGCATTGTCGGCGTAATCGACGCCCTCGATCAGCTTGCGGGCATTGTCGATGCCCTCGGGGTCGTAGGCGACGATCGCCGCGCCGGCATCCTGCAGCGCCTGGATGATGGCGATCGCCGGGCTGTCGCGCATGTCGTCGGTGTTCGGCTTGAAAGTGAGGCCGAGCACGGCGATGCGCTTGCCGCGCACGTCGCCGCCGACCGCATGGATGATCTTGCGGCCCATGGCGCGCTTGCGGTTGTCGTTGACGGCGACGGTGGTCTCGATCAGCCGCACCGGCGAATCGTAGTCCTGCGCCGTCTTGACCAGCGCCAGCGTGTCCTTGGGAAAGCAGGAGCCACCGTAGCCCGGCCCGGCATGGAGAAATTTCGGGCCGATGCGCCCATCGAGCCCGATGCCGCGCGCCACTTCCTGCACATTGGCACCGACCTTTTCGCAGAGATCGGCCATCTCGTTGATGAAAGTGATCTTCAGCGCCAGAAAGGCATTGCTGGCATATTTGATCAGTTCCGAGGTGCGGCGCGTGGTGAACAGCAGCGGCGCCTGGTTGAGGTAGAGCGGCCGGTAGGCTTCGGTCATCACCGCCCGCGCCCGCTCGTCGTCCAGACCGACGACGATGCGGTCCGGCCGCTTGAAATCGTCGATCGCAGCGCCCTCGCGCAGGAATTCCGGGTTCGAGACCACGGCGATATCGGCTTGAGGGTTCGTTTCGCGCATGATGCGCTCGACCTCGTCGCCAGTGCCGACCGGCACGGTCGACTTGGTGACGACGACGGTGAAGCCGCTGACATTCTCGGCGATTTCGCGGGCTGCGCCATAGACATAGCTCAGATCCGCGTGGCCGTCGCCACGCCGCGAGGGCGTACCCACCGCGATGAACACCACATCTGCCTCGCGCACGCAGGTGGCGATATCGGTGGAGAAGGCAAGCCGCCCGGCCGCGACATTGGCCGCCACCAGCCCATCGAGGCCCGGTTCGAAGATCGGAATCCGGCCGGCCTTCAACGCCTCGATCTTGCCCGCATCCTTGTCGACGCAGGTGACATCATGGCCGAAATCCGCAAAACAGGCGCCGGAAACCAGGCCGACATAACCAGAGCCGATCATCGTAATCTTCATCGCAGTCGATACCTTCCAGAGCATTTCCAAGGAAAAGTGCGCAACAGTTTTCCGTGCGGAAATGCGATAAAGCATAGGGTTATCCCCATATAGGCTTTCGATTGCGAAATCACGACTGTTGTCGACGACGCTTTCCGCACGGACAAAAGCGCGCATTGTCAGGCCGGCCGGCATCGGGCATAGGGGATGTTCACGGCGGGCGGGGCATTCATGCGTTATCTGATCACGGGCACGGCAGGCTTCATCGGTTTCCACCTGGCAAAACGCCTGCTGGACGAGGGCCATTTCGTCGTCGGTTTCGACGGCATGACCAACTATTACGATCCGGCGCTGAAGGAAGAACGCCACGCGCGCCTCGCGCGCTCCAACGGTTTTCGCCCGGTCATCGGCATGCTGGAGGATGCCGGCGCATTGGAACGGGCAGCCGAACTTGCCGAGCCAGACATCATCATCCACCTAGCAGCGCAGGCCGGCGTCCGCTACAGCCTCGAAAATCCGAGGGCCTATGTGGAGTCCAACCTCATCGGCTCCTGGAACATGCTGGAACTGGCGAAGGCGATCGCCCCGCGCCACCTGCTGCTCGCCTCGACCTCGTCGATCTACGGCGCCAACGAGAAAATCCCCTTTGCCGAAAGCGACCGCGCCGACGAGCCGATGACGCTTTATGCGGCCTCGAAGAAATCCATGGAACTGATGGCGCACAGCTATGCGCATCTCTACAAGGTGCCCACAACCGCCTTCCGCTTCTTCACCGTCTACGGCCCCTGGGGACGGCCGGACATGGCGCTGTTCAAGTTCGTCGACGCCATTCTCAACGGACGGCCGATCGACATCTATGGCGAAGGCCGCATGAGCCGCGACTTCACCTATATCGACGATCTCGTGGAAGGCATCCTGCGCCTTGCCGACATCATTCCGAGCGAGGAAACCCGCGTCACCGCCCCCGGCGTCACCGACACGCTTTCCCCACAGGCGCCCTTCCGCATCGTCAACATCGGCGGCGGCCAGCCGGTCGAACTGATGCGCTTCGTCGAAACCGTCGAAGCGGCGCTTGGCCGCCCGGCGCTGCGCAACATGTTGCCTATGCAACAGGGCGACGTCCCCCGCACCTACGCCTCCCCCGACCTCCTGCATGCCCTCACCGGTTTTCACCCGCAGATCGGCCTCGAAGAGGGCGTGGCGAAATTCATCGACTGGTATCGGGAGTTTTACGGGCGGTAAGAGCGCCGTCGCGGCAAAGCTCATATCTTACCAACCCGCTGCCGAATTCATGTCCAGAAAAATTGCACGCCGCGGCGACGGAACGCAGCGCGATCCGCCGTCAATCGCGCCGGACGATCGGCCTGGCCGGATTTCCGGCAACCGTCGTGCCCGCCGCGACATCGCGGGTCACCAACGAGCCGGCCCCGACGATAGCGCCATCGCCGATGGTGATGCCGCCGAGCAGGATCGCCCCGCCGCCGATCCAGACATCCTGGCCGAGCGTGACCGGTCGCGCCCGTTCCATCCCACGGCTGCGCAACAGCGGATCGCGATGATGATCGGCACAATAGATCTGTACGGCCGGCCCCAGCATCGAACGATCCCCGATCGTCACCCGCGCATTGTCGAGAACCACGCAGCCGGCATTCAGATAGACGCTTTCCCCGAGGAACAGATTGAACCCATAGGCGCAGTGAAACGGAGCCTCCAGATAAGCCCCTTCGCCCACACCTCCCAAAAGCGACCGAAGCCCTGCCGCCATCGCTCCTCGCCCCCCTGGCGGCATCGTGTTCTGCACATGGCAAGCGACCCGCGCCGCATCGCGCAACGCGTCGAGTTCCGGATCGAGGCAGCAATACCACTCCCCCGCCGCCATCTTTTCACGCTCACCCGGCATCACTCTCGCCCTCGCCGCATCCATCGGGAACATGGCTGTCATCCAGGCGCACAGCTTCGCCGATCAGGCGAGGATCATCAAATGAAATAGAAGGGATACGACCCGGCTCGACCATCCGACGCATGGCGACTTTAAAGACTTGGTAGCGGGAGAGCGTCCTAACGACACCCCCCAAGTTTCAATGTTCATGGCAGTCGCGTGACCCGCTATCCGACAAGGAGTGCAGGGCGCTTATGGGTTGCAATCCGATGGGATTGCCCTCTACTTTCTCTGGATAACGCGTCTCGGTTCAGGGAATGGAAGATGAAGAGAACAATCGCGATATTTCTCGGATGTGCTGCTCTAGCGGCGGGAGGCCCGGCCCTAAGCGAGGACGTAACGGAAAGCACGGCGGCAGCGATCGCCCCCGCGCTTCAGCTTCAGTATTTCAAGGTGTACAGCGGAGCGTCATGCGTAGAACGAAAAGTCGATGAAAGATGGTATGTGAGGTGCGCCCCTTCCGGCATGGTCGGCGGGATTTGGGCTATTACAAGGGGCCCAACGCTCGTGCCGATGAACGGAAAGGCGAGGACGCACGCTGACGACATCGGCCCGGTGATCCTCGGCAGCGGCGAGACGGTTCCGGTTAAGGAATGGCGGGAAGTTTTCCCGAACGAGATACCTGACGTTGCCAACGTCATAAGGGCCTACGAATAGAGAAGCCCGAAAAAAGGCCCCCGCTTGCCGAAGCAAGCGGGGGCCTTTTCGTTCCTCGCGGATGAACTCGCCCCTGGCGCGAGAAACGCGCCAGGGGCCGCGCTGCAAGCCTGCCATCCAGCCGAGAACGGCTGGCGAGCGCAATGCGGTCTATGGGTAGAATTCCGTCACCGTCGTCCAGAACGGGTGACACCGGTGGGTCAGCTGAGCGAAGCTCCGGCCGCGCAACTCTGCTTCCGGCATGGAGATGATCCACGGGCCGGCCTGCTGCCGGCCGAGAGGTCTGTTCGGGCTACTGCTGTCCTGCTGGTCGCGCAGCAGGATCACCGGCACGCGGGAAAAGTTCTCCGGGCGCGTCCCAACGTACCAAGCCAGCCCGAGGTACTCGCAGTTTCGCAGCTTCGTGAAAGACGCTCGGATCTCCGTTCTGCCATCGGGCAGCGGCGTGAGAGAGACGATATCGAGCTTCGAGACGACCGGGTAATATTTCGTCTCGATCGCGGGGCCGGCGGCGTACATCGTGAAAACGAAGCTGAAGAAAATGACGATCGCGCACATCAGCTTGATCGCTGCGATCCCGGCGCGGATGAAAAGGGAGCGGCTATTTTGCCACAAGGACAAGCCCTCCCTTGAAGATGAAGTTGGCGAGGACGGTAATGAATGTCCCGCCGAACGCGGCAAGTATCCACCAACCGAGGCGGTTGATGCCGTTAAGGCGCTCCTCGATTTTCCCGAGACGCTCCTCAAGGTATTCGTCTTTGAGCTCATCTCTGACCCCCTTGATCGCTACCTCTTTCTTTAACTCGGCAATGCTCGTTGTGAATTCGGTTATCGTCTTCGCATGCGACTGAAGATCACGTTCAATCAGGTCGGTCCTATCGAGTGGCGTCATTGATCCCTTGCCCGCTTCGCGCGCCCTTCTGAACTCGTCCATAGAAATCGGCGCACCAATCAACCCGCTTGTTCTCATTATCACGCGTGATCTCCCATCGCCGCTGGGTGCCCCATACCGGCTCATCGAGCTTCGGCTCGACTGTCGGCATGGGATCGCTGCAATAGCTTGGGAAGTCGGGGATATTCGCCCCGGCCACCTGTCTTCCGATTGCTTCCGCCGCCCGATCGAGCCGTTTGACGTCAGCGCTCGTTGTGCAGCCGCTCAAGATCGTGCTGGCTCCAACGGCTGCTGTCAGGATCATTGTCTTGAGCAATTCTTTTCTCCAACGCCTGGCGCGCGGCGTCGGCTGCGACGCGGGCGGTGGCGGCTTGTTTTCGTGCTGCTTCGGCCATGGCCGCATTCTCTTCGGCCTGCCGCCGGAGTTCGCTGGCCTCAGCCTTTGCCGCGATCAGCTCGACGCGCTTGACGTAGCCCTCACGGGCCGCGTCAGCCGCCTTGGTGCGCTCGGCCGCGACGCGGCCGACGATCATCTCCCGAACGACCGGGATCCGATCAACGAACGGGATTTCGCGAATGAAGGGGATGCCCTCGTAATAGGCGAGCAGCCCCAAGACGACGCATCCGACGACGCCGATCTGACGCGCGACGGTGAAGATAATCCCCACCATCACAATTCACCGATGATCGGGTATTCAGGATCGAAATCGGGAATTTCGACCGTCTGCCCGGCAAGGGCATGGGTGCAATCGCCTAGAAACTGAACGCGGCCGTCCGTCACGAAGGAATGGCAGATTGCTGGCGGAGCGCCGTTTGCGCCGGCATCCGGGCCGTTGTAGGTCACCAGAACGGAAGGGGTGAAAGTGGGAAGGTTCGGATTTCCGTTGTATCCCCATCGCGGGCCGCTCCCCTCGCCGATGCGGACCACATGCGCCCCGTCGCAACCAGGGCACCAAAACATCAAGCCTTCCGGCACGCTGCGAAGCTTTTTCGAGATCGCAGCCATGGTCAAAGCCCCGAGACGCAAAGCTCGGCCTCGCCGATGCGGGTTGCGTCCCCGTTCTCTCGGCGATTGACAAGACCGTTGAGCACCCGGCCGCCGGCCTTGTTGAAGGCCGTAGCAGCCTCGCAGCTCTCGCGATACTTCCCGGCTTTCGCTAGGCGGACGGCCGTTGAATTGCAAGTCGCGCCGACGCCGACATTCCACGCGAGGGAAAGCATCGTGCCGCGCCAGGACAGCGGCCTCCTGTCCCAGTCGCCAACACACTTCGCGATGGGCGTCCGGTAGTCCTTCACGATCTTCGTCGCGAGGCGGCGGTTGCAACCGTCATGTGTCTCGACCATGCCGGGGCGGACGTTGTCCGTATCGCCGTCGCAGATCGTCCAGACGGGGGGCTTCGCGAGCGTGTCGTTGTACGCCTTCAGCGATCGCCCTTCCCATGGCTGAATAATCTTGACTGCGACCGCCACGTCATCCGGCACGGTGTAGCCGCCGAAGATGGTCGCATATCCACCGACCGAAATTGCCACGACGGCAGCTATCAGCGCCTTCGCGCGCGCCGTCGGTCGGATCCTGTTAATCGGCATCTGAAAGTCCCTTTTGCGCAACAAAGCGAGCGACGAAAGCCGCTGCGACGGTGAGGAAAGAAAGCGCCGCAAAGGCGCCGGCGGGGATCGGAAGGCTGCCTGCGAGGAAGGGAAGCGCGACCTCAAGCCCAGACAGGGCGGCGGCGAGAAGCATCAAGCGGACGCTGTACGCCCGGCGAAGGACGTCCCGCCAGTTTTCGACAAGTCTCATTTCTAGGGGCCCATAAACGAAAAAGGCCCGCCGAAATGGCGGGCCATGAGGAGGTTTGCGCTCACCGGCGGCGACGGCCGGTCAAGATTGCGATTTGCATAAATAGATATGTGGAATGGTCCACCTCAACTCCGAAAGGAACACGCATGCACTACCACTTCAACTATCACCTTCTCTCGACCCCAAGCCTCGTCCAAATTCACGATCATCTCTTCGAGAGCCTCATGCTCGACCTTTCGCGGGACGATCAAATCTGCGGGATACGCGTCTATCCGGATTTCGCGGTAGCACGAGACGAGATCGAAAGAGCCCTCACCGATCGCGGTGTAAGCTTCTACCCAATCTCGTGGTGGTAATCTGAAAAGCGCCAGCGAGACCCGCTGGCGCTTCTCAACCGAGTTCGGGATCTGCAGGTAGGGCGAAATCGTCGTCTCCGCCGCTGTCGCCGGCCGTCTTCTTCTTGCCGCGACTGTCCTTCCCGGCCTCGCCTTTCGGCTGCCCGAGTTCGAGCGTGGTCACGAAGCCGGAGCCACGCGAATAGGAGTGGGACACGCCCTCGATGCGGTATGAGCCGTCCACTCCCGGGCGGCAGCCGCTAACAATGCACACCCCCTCGGGCTGGGCGGCGATGTTGCCTTCGATCGTGACCGAGCCCTCGCCGCTCCGACGGTCGCTTTCGGCCGCATCCGAACCGGCCTGCTCTTTCGCGCGGTCTTGGTCGGCTTCAGCGTAAACGGCCGGCTTAATGGTCTGCCCGCCATCCGTGCCGGTGTCAGCGGTCTCCTTCTGCCATTTCGCAGCTTTGGGGTCATACCAGCGCGCGAGGGCCTGCTTCTCGACCGGCCGCCCGAGAATGGGTGTGATGTCGTAACTGTGCAGGTTTTGTCCCCACGCTGCCGTCACCGACGGCAACGCCTGGCCCCCGACGCTCTGACCGCTGTTTCGCTTAGCGAGGATAGCCTGGTCACCAACAATCTTGAATGTCCCGCCCACCTCGCGCGCCATGCGCTCGCCAAAGGCGACGAAACTCTCGTCGTCAAGGGCGATGTATGGCCGCTTGATCGACGCGAGCGAACTGTCCACCGACACGGAAAGGCCGGCGCTTTGGCCGGCCTTTTTCATGGCGTCTCCGATCGTCGTATCGTCGAAGTGCTGCCGCTGACCCTGTTTTGACTTGCCGCGCGTGTCCATGCCCTTAGCGCTGATCGACACGACACGGCCCTCGCTCCGGCTGCCCGATGCCCTGACCTCGTCCACCACGCCGACGAACACAACGCCGACGCCGGTGTTCTCCCATCCGAGCGCTATCTCAATTGGATCGCGCGGCTGCGGCATGACGAGCCGTCCGCCCGTGTCATCAAGGCGGATTGAGGCGCTGTCACTGCTTTGGCCGGCACGGTCATTGACAGAGATGTCTATCAAAATCGGGTTGAGCTTCGCGGAAATGTTCTGGCCAGCGACCTTAACGCGAAATGCCGCCTTCATCCGGATTGGCTCCAAAGTCTGATAGGGGTTATGTCCTCGTAGCCCTTGGGCAACGGGATCGGGACGGCCACAACGGTGCCAACAGGAATAAACTCGCCCGCGTCGGCAAGGCCTTGGTTCATGTCGTAGATACGTTCCGCCATACCGGTCATAGGCTTTTTGAAGCGGTTCCAGACCAAGCGAGAGACGGAAAGAAACCGGCCTGTCACCGTGATTTGCTCAATTGTTTCTGTCATCCGGCAAGCCTACTGACGATTGAGAAAAAGTCCTGAGACGCGGGTCCGGGAGATCGGCGCAATTCGATTGTGACCGATACCTTTCTCCCGATCCCGTCTCTCTCTAGGTTTGAAGAACGAACGGCCACGCTCATGACCGAGTACCAGCCCATCGCGCGCCCATCGCCTCGCATCAGGTATTGTGGTCGCCCGCTGACGCGCATTTGGGTCAAGACTTCGAGGCTGGTGAGGGCGGCATCGCCGTCCCTCTCCGAAGGCCAGATTTTACCATCTAGCCGCAGCTCGTTCGCGCCTTCGCCGACATATTCCGCCGGTTGCTCCGCGCCTGCGATGGGCTTTATAGCGAAATCTGTCCCGCCAAGTTCATCAACGTTCTCAACGTTGAACGGCCAGACCTCGATTTTAAGAGGGCCAAGCATATACAGCATTATGGACGAGCTCCCATATCGGCATGCGATCCCCGCAACAGATCGCGGAGCGCATTCTCGACAGCGCGACGAACCTCTTTCCCGGCCGCGACCGGGTCAGTTGACTTGATGTTGAACGGGCCAATCTGCCTGATCGAAGCGCCGCCTCCCGCCTGGCTGAGAGGGGTGATCGTCCCGCCCGTGCCAGGAGTAAAGATTTCGGGCTCATTCTCACCGACGAGGAAGGAGCCGCCGGACCAGACCGAACCGCCCTTCGCGCGATGCCCCGTCACATTCCCCATCGCGTCAACGGTCGGCTCGCTGCCGCCGGCGTCGCCGCCGCCCCATGTCACGGCGCTCTTGATCGCCGCACCCATGGCGACGGCCTTGTCGTAGGCGGCTGAGAGAACCCCGATCAGGCTGTTGATCGCGTCGATGACGCTGCGGATGGCGCCGCCAACGGCCCCGCCGAGCGTTTCACCCCATGATTTCCATTCTGCATTGGTCGCCTGAAGCGGACCGAGCAGGCCGGAAATCGAGGAGAGGATCTCCCCGGAGAACCTGGCGATCGGCTCGATGACGCCCTTCACCGGTTCCAGCGCGGCCATGAAGCCGCTCCCTACCCCTTGGAAGAACGCAACGAGGCCGTCCCAGTTGTTGTAGATAAGCGTCCCGGCCGCAGCGATGGCGGCCAGGACAGCCCCCACGCCGGTGAACATCAGCGCGCCGCGCAGCAGCACGGCCGCGCCTCTGACCAGCCGAAGCGGGCTGAGGAGGCCCATGACTGCGGTCCCCATGCTCTTGAAGGCGATAGCCGCCGCGCCACCGGGTCCGAGGATGGCAGCAGAAGCGGCAAAGCCAACGAGCGCGCGGCGAGCGCCAGCCAAGCTGGCGATGATCGGAGCGATAGCCAAAGCCTTCAGGCCTCGACCGGCCGCCATGGCGGCGACGCCGACGGTATTGAAGCCGAAGGCCATCATCGACAGCGCGCCGCCTCGGCCGATAAGGCCGAGGAACTTGAGGCTCACAGCCGCGATGCGGAAACCGACCAAGGCGCCAGTCGCCGCGATCACCGTCCGAACAAGCTCTGGGTTGGCTTCAGCCCAATTCGAGAACTTCATTGCGATCTCGCCGAGCGGGATCAACATTTGGTTCATCGCAGGCAGCAACGCGCCACCAATCACGAGGGCGATGTCGCCGAGTTGCGACTTGAAGCGCTGCAGCTTGTATGCCGACGTTGCCGAGCGCTTTTCGAATTCTTTGCCAACGCTGTTGAGATACTTCTGCTCGTCAGCCGTCAGCGCGAGAGCCTTTCGAAGCTGCTCGACATCGCCGAGAAGCGGCGCCAGCGCGCGGGCTTCGTCGCCGAAGAGGTCCGACATGACCGCCGCACGCATATGCTCGGGGAGCTGGCCGATCTTTTCGATGACCTTAATCGTGGTGCCGACCGCATCCTTCTGCATCGCCTTGGCGACTTTTTTCGAGTTCAGCCCCAGCGTCGCGAAGGCCTTGAGCTGGGACTTCGACGCGCTCGCGCCGCGCGTAAGAGCCTTGCCCATGTTGCGGAACGAGGTCGCGGCAACATCTGCCTCGGCGCCAGCCGAGATCATGGCCGCGCCGAAAGCGAGGGTCTCTTCCTTCGTGTATCCGAAGAACTCGCCCTGCGCAGCCACTCTCTTCGTAAAGTCGATGAGGTCTCGCGAACTCGCCGCCGTGGCGTCCGACACATAGTTGACGGCGTCGGCATAGGCGGCGGTCTGCTCATTTGTCAGCCCGAGGGCCGTCCGGATCTTCGCCAGCGCCTCGCCGGCTTCGGCACCGCTCATCTCCCACGCGACGGCAGCCTTGGCAACCATGCGCGTGAAGTCGAAAAGGTCTTGGTCCGGGACGCCGGCTTGCGCGGCCGCAGCTGAGAGCGCTGCCAGGTCATCGACCGCCATCGGGATTTCCGTTACCGCCAGCTTGCGAAGACGCTTGCCGTATTCATGAAGGCCAGCGGCATCAAAGCCGGAGACCTTGCCGATATCGGCCATCGCGCTTTCGAACTTCATTGCCGCGTTGATAGGGGCGCCGATTGCACTCTTCAGGGCATAGAAGCCGGCGACCGCGTCAACGAGGCCGGCACGGGCGCTGTCGAGCGCGGCATTATTGCGGGCAATAGCGGTGCTCAGCCGCTCCCCGAAATTCCCCTTCGCGGCTTTGTCGAGGCCGAGCAGCGCACGGCCGACGCCCTTCGCCGGCCCCGTCACCTGGTCGATCAGACGGACAACAAGGGAAGAAGTTAGCGTGGTTGCGCCCATAGCATCGAAGAGCGCTTGATGCGCTCTGCCTCCTTATGCATCCGCATGAGCAGCGAAATGCGGGTTGATCTTACAATGGGGAAAGGCGTGTGCAGGACGGCGGAGACCTCGGCCGTCACGCGGTCGAGGCCGCCCTTCGAGCGAAGCCAACGAATGATCGTTACGAGCGTTAGGCGCCCTCCGTTCCCGCGCCCTCCAACAAAGGGGAGGCAGCCTCCCCGAGAGCGCGGATGTCTCGCGCGTGGAACTTGCGAACGGTGTCGATCGGGATGCCCGAAAGCGCCGCGATGATGCCGAGCACCTGGCTCACCCGCATCGGTTTGCCCGGATCGAGGTTCAGATTGTCAATCGCTTCGAGCGCCTCTCCATCGGGCTCCCGAAACGTCACGGAAGCGAGCGTCTGCCCTTCCGTGGGGACGGGATAGAGGAGCGGATGGGTAAATTCTTCCCACTTCGGCGTGCCGGCGGCGGCCGGCTGAGACTGGTTTTCCATGTCGGCGGTTCCTGTGATTTTTCGGCGGTGAAAAACAAAGCGGCCCCCGCCTCGCAGGGGAAGGAGGGGGCCGTTGGTCGCGTCTGCCCGAAGTCGAGTTAGGCCGCGCCCGGGATGCGGAGGATCCTGTTAGTGGTGGCGTTTTGATCCACGCCGTCAACACGCCAGAGGTTCGTGAAGAAGTCCCACGCGATCTTCTCGCGATTGTCGAACCAAAGCTCGTAATGCACGATGCTATTCATCGCGTATTCGTGACCCTGCATCTCGCCGCGCTGGAAGGCATCGGGGGCAATCCGGCCGAGGCGAGCCTCGACAATCGCCTTCGCTTCGATTTCCCGGCCACTGCGCTGGTCAGTAATCACGCCATAAGCTGTGAACTTGTTGCGGTAGCGGGTCGAGAGCCCGAATTCAGAAAGGAGGTCGGGGTCGAAGCCAGCCAGGTTGAACGTCGCTTCGAGCTTCTCGACGCCGACGGCAAACTCGGTTCCGACGAGGCCGCCGCCCGGGTTGTGGTCGGCGAAGGTCTCCTGCAGGTCGGGGAGCTTCAATTCGGTGAGCGTAAGGTGCTTGCTCTTGCTCGGATCGTGGTCGCCGACGAACAAGTTCGCGGCCGTCATCAGGTAAACGGTGGACATCAATAGGTTTCCTTTGCCCTGATAGCCTGCCGCTTAGGCCGCTACATCCATGTTGGTGAGGAGATCGTCGAGGAGCGTGTCGAGCGCCGGCCGATAACGGGCCGAGCGCAGCCCGAGGTACCGGAGAACCGGCGCCTCTTCGGCCATGAAGGTGAGCTTGAACCGGCCGAGACGAAGGTTCTCGGGGCTATTCTGATCGCGCTCGAAGGTGACCTTGTAATCGAGGATGTGACCATCGGCCTTAAGATCGCGAAGAATGCCATCAGCCGTGTTCAAGACAGCTTGGATCGTCTGGCCAGTCAGGTTGAACCGGCCGAGATAAGTCCGCAGCGTCTTGAGGAAGGTCAAATGGATGAAGTCGCGACCGCGCGTAACGTTGTAGAAGCGCCACAGCTCATCGTCGCCCGCGTTGTCGGTGCCGATGAACACGAAGCCGCCTGACGAGATCGCGCTTTCGACCCCGGCCTCGCCACGCACAATGATGCCGCCGTTGTTTTCGAGGATCATCTGACCTTCGGTCGCACCGTCGGTCAGGGAGAAATCGATGTCGCGGTTCGGCCCTGCGATCCCATAGACCGGCTGGTTTGCCCACGAGTGGAAAGGCTTGCCGCCCTTCTCGTGATCACGTCGAACGCCGATGCCGAGTGCGCAATAAACACCGTCGATGTCGGAAGCCGGCGAGCCCGCCTGCGCCCAAGTCTCGACCGGGATTAGCCGCGTACTGTTAAGGGTCTCGCGCCAATCGTTATATGCCTCAAGGCTCGAATGCGGGCCACTCACGACGGCATGGGCAACGAGAGGATTGAGAACAGACGGCAGTTCGGCGCAGACCAAGTTCGCCAGATCGGCGATTGCAGCCGTGGCGGCCGCCCCGGTGCCGGCGCCGCCGGTAAAGGCCACGGTGGGAGCGCTCGTGTAGCCGCTGCCCGGATCGGTGATCGTCACTCCGACGACCTTCCCAGCATTCGCACCCGTCCCGAGAACAGCCGTGCCGGCCGCACCGGTGCCGCTGCCGCCCGTGAAAGCGACCGTCGGCGCCGAGGAGTAGCCGGAACCGCCGTTGGAGACGGTGACCGTGCTGACGCCGGTTTCACGCTGATGGGTATGCCCGGGGACAGCGACTAGACGCGGGATCATGCCGAGCTTCGTCCCTGCTTTCCGCAGAGCGTGCATGCCAGTCTTGAGCGCCGAACTGCCGACCAAATTCGCGATCGTTTCTGCCTCGTCCGCGCCTTCCTCAACGCGAACGAGGACGACACGAGCCGCAACCTGATACTCGCCGAGCTGCGCATTGATGATGTCGAGGCCCTTGGCGACGGTTCCGGACGCGCCGAGCGCGGTAATAAACGCCGGGTCATTCGAAAGCCCGTATATGGGATCGTTCAGGGGAACCTTGGCGGGATCAGCATCAGGCGCGACGACGACGAGACCGATGATCGCCATCTCGGCGTCAGTAGCCGGGCGCGGTTCGTTGTCGATGCGCTCAATGCCAATACCGAAAATAGGATCGGACATTTGCCTTCTCTCCATAAAAAAAACCCGCCTCGAAGGGCGGGTTGCGTGAAACGAAAAAGGCCCGCCTCGAAGGGCGGGCCGGGATGAGTTGGGTTGTTAGCGGCGGCCGGCGTTAAAGGCCGGCCGCCCACATCCAGAGGGCATCAACCTGTTCGGGCGGCAGCTCCATGGCGGCGGCGACGTCGAGCAGGAGCGGATGGTCGCGATCATACGAGCCCGCGTCCTGCCATTCGATCAGCGCGGCCGCCTGGTCGACCGGATCGGCGATCGCCGCGATATGTGCCTCGACATCCCCGGCCGTGACGCCGATCGACAGCAGCGCCAGGCGGAGCTGGCGGCGGGACAGGGGTGGCAGGGCAACCGGCATCGGATCAGGTGCGGGCGCCGGCGTGACCTCGATCCGCCACTGCGCGCCATCGAAAACGGCGAACTTGCCCTCGGCAGGAACCGGTGGCTCCACCATCGTCCACCGAAGCGGAATGGGGTCGGTCTCTTCAATTTCCGATGCCTGCCCCGTCCAATATCCAAGGCGGCCGACTTCGTAGATCGCGATCATGACGGGAGCGCCTTTATGTAGGCCTTCAGGTTCGGGGCCATGTTGTAGGGAACGGCAAACTGCGTTGCCTTCGGATAGCGCGGCGACATGACGGCATAAGGCGAAGGTGCCGATCGCGCCGCGATAAGCCTCCCGTCCGACAATTTAATCTTGTCGTAGCTGTTTGCCGTCATCAGCGTCGGGGCGAAAGACCAGGACGAACCATCGAAGCAGAGCGACAAGCCATTCGTCAGCGGAATTTCGATGACATCGCCAAGCACAGGAAGGGCAGACTGGATAAGGTTGACGCCTGCAAAAAACGGCGTCACGTCGCTCCATGCTCCACCGTTCGAGCGGTAGATTTTCGTCTTGTCGGTCATCGCAAAGACGGCATACGCATATCCGCCCATGGCAAACAGCGTGATCGTGGCATTCCTCAGAGACTGATCGTTCGCCATGTAGGTGACGGTTGCCGAGCCATGAGCGCGGATACCGAGAACCCCATAGGTTCCGTTCGAAAATGCCATGAAGTCGAAAGCGCCTACGTTGATGAACTTTGAGAAGCTTTCGCTGAGGTTGATATTCGCCCTGCCGCTCAAGCCGCCGACGTTGGTGCAAAAGTAAACCGTATTGCTTTGATAAGCGGCGAGTTCGCCCCACACCGTATCCCAGAACAAGAACCCGCTGCCAAGCGCCCCATGAAAGTTGGGGTTAACAGAGATGGTATTCATGACCAAGGTGTCGGTCGCCCACGCAGCACTGGTGTTGGTGGAGCTCAAAGCGCAATACCAACGGTTTGCCCCAGGGATATAGCGCAGCGAACCGTATCCACTTCCGAACGAGTGGGGGTTGGTCCAGCTCAAACCAGCATCGGCAGAGCGCATGACTTTCGTGCCGGTAGAGCTATCAAGCACGCCGAGAATATTGGTTGCCCGATTGTAGTCCGCGCCTCTGTTTGTTGCCGTCCCAGCCCCGCCCCCGAGTGCCATCGTGCCGTTGTCAACGAACTGCGGAGCAACCGATGTCCCAAGCTTGGCAAACAATGCCGGGTAAGCCGATTGAAGATAGGCGGCACCATCGAGCGGCAAATAGGTTGCGTCTGGCGCCGAGCCAGCAGCCACGTAAATGACAGTCCCGACAGTCTGCTCGATGTAGCTGGCAGATGCCTTCCCGTTTGCTCCAAGGCCCAGATAGCCGTTTGGCTGGTTCTTCTCGCTCTGTTGTTGCGCCCCCGTGGCCTTCGGGCCGAGAAAGTCGAGCGCGTCACTGACCGCCTCGAATGCCTCCTGCGCATCGGTCCCCGGCCCGAACATGCCATGGGCCGCGACCGGGACGTCACTCGCCGGCACGCCGCCGTTCTGCAAGGCAGCGAGCTTATCCTCGGCAATGCCGAGCTGGGTTTCGAAGCCGGCGATCAGCGCCTGAATATCGGCGATCTGTGGCGCCACCGAATTGGTGATGATGTCCTGCGCCATCGCCGTGCCGGCTTCCTGCGCCGCCGTGTAGCCGGCGGCGACGATGGTTTCGAGCACCCCGACGCGGCCGGCGAGATGCGGCAGCGCCGCATTCCAGACCTCGACGCTGATCTCGAAATTGACCGTAACCGCGTAGCCGTCAGACGGGTTCGGCAAGAGCGATGACATCGGGACCGTTCTCCTCGATCAGGCGGTTGAGCGTGGTTCCGGCCGCGCGATGTTCGTCGCGCGGCAGATATTTGAACGAGCCGAGCCATGCGACACGGCGGACCCGGAACGCGTAGGTGGTTTCAGCCTCGTAAGACGGTGTTGCTGGCGTGATCGACATGGTTCCCCCTTAGAAGGCGTTGAGCTGGAAATCCTGAATGAACGGCACGTTGATCACGCTCGGCGTGTTGCCGTTGACCAGGGCGCGCACGCTGGTCGTCGGCGCCCCGAGATGGAAGTTGGCGATAATCGTGCTGCGCGTCGGCTTGATCGGATCGACGGTCTCGTTGACAGAGAGCGGTGCGACTTCGACGCCGGCGACGATCAGCTTGACCCCGAAGCTATGGGTAAGCTTGTCATAGGCATCGACGTTCATGACGATCTGGAACTCGTCGGTGGAGAAGCCCAGCGCCATTGCTTTCGAAATGGCCTTCTGGTTGTTCTTCATGCGTCCGGTGCGCGTGATCGCTTCCGTGTTCATGATGATTGACGGCGCGACGTCCTCGGTACCGAGGAAGACGGCGCGCAGCTGCACGTTCGCTGGCAAGGTAGACAAGGGGTTCGGAACACGCGCATCCATCGGCACCCAATCCGAGGCGCCCTCGGGCTTCACCTCCCAGACCAGCGACGTGAAATCCGGCGCCCAGCCTTGGTAGATCATTTCCAGTTCCGACATGCCGCCGGTGAGCTGCAGGTTTTCCATCGGAACGACGGTGCGCGAGGCGGCGAACCGCGCCGCGTACAGGCGGAAGGAAATATCCTGCTTGACGTCGCCCTGTGCCCAGATGCCATCCGTGCAAAGGAACATCGTGCCGCCCTGGAAGGCGTTGTCGTCGGATGCGGCCACCTGATGGTTGCCCGTGGTCACCGTGAAGAAGGCATAGCGCTTGCCCTGTTCCAGCAAAGTTGGGCGGAAGGTGAACTTGTTCCACTGATTGACGGCCAACTGGCCTTGCGGCTTGTTGACCTGGACGATGACCTTTTCAAAAGTCGGCGCCCCGGTCGGGCCGACCTCGGCAATGCAGAGCAGGACGTCACCTTCGGAGCCCACGCGCGTGAAGTAAAGCTCGATCGACGTCGCAACCATGACCTGGCTGCAGACGAAGGTCTGGGCATAGACCGCACCGGAGAGGCCGAATTCCTCGACGCGATACGAGGTATAGGTCGAGGTGTAGCTGTCCTTGATGACGCGCTGGACGGCATACTCCTTGTGGCCGCCCTCCGATCGCGGGTCGTTGTTCCAAGGATTGTCGGTCTGGCCCTTCGACACCCACGTCGCGCCGTTGGTGTTGAAAATCTCGTTGGCCTTCTGCGATCCGACCTGTCCCCAGCCGGCGGCGTTTTCGCACACCGTAACCGTCTCGCCATAGCGCAGGCGCGTGTTGGAAACCGTGTGTTGGACGGCCGTCTTGACCGTGTGGACGGTGTTGGAGATGTCCTTCTTCAGCTTGCCTTGCGGGTTCTCGATGCGCAGCCGTTCGGTGTAGGCCGGCAGCAGCAGCGTGTTTTCCCAGAAGCTGATATCGGTTGCGGCCGGGTTGAGGACGCGCAGCACGTTTTCCTGCTGGATTTGGTAGGGAAAACGAATGCCCTCGTTGATGCGGAAATCCGCCCCCGCATAGGTGAAATCCCAGAAGGCATTCCGCAGCAGGCCGTTATCGTAATAATAGTTCCGCGCCTCGTCAGGAAAGTTGAGGAGCTGGCGCGCGATCGAGACGTCGCGCGTGATCTGGCGGAAGAGCTGCGCGTCGGGGATTTCGTCAAACTTGGCCGCCAGGTTGGCGACGTCGGTCTGCAGGCTCTGGGTCAACTCGACGACGACGCCGATCGACAGCTCGACCGTGGTCAGACGCTGCTCGATCTCATAGACGGTTTTGACGCGGGCGGCCTCGTTGGGGACGATCTCAGCAATGCCGGTATTGCGCAGCCGCACGAAGGCGACACAGCAGTCGTTCTCGTTGATCGCCGGCCGCGCCGCCGGTGCCACCATGATCGAACCGGTCTGCACGATGACAGACATATTCCGCCGCGTCGCCTTCGGGGTGCTCTGGTTGACCGGGATGCTCTCGGTCAACGGCTCCCCGGAGGTTTCGAAAGGCCGCATCGAGCTGACGAGGTCTTCCGAACCGCGCAAGATGAGCGCGACCCACCGCTCGTCGGAAGCGACAACAGGCTTGAAACTCTGCAGGTTGGCCTGCTGCGTTTCCTTGGCGCCGTAGACCTCAGTGCCGGCATAATATTCGCCGGAGGTAAGGTTGACGATGTCGGCCGAGGCCTGCGACACGGTGACGTGCGCCCAATGTGCCGGCCAGCCGAGAGCGCCGCTATCGCGCGCATCGAAGGCATCGCGGGCGCTGACGCTGATCGCGGTCAGATCGTCCGGCGCGATGATCTCCGCCTGAGAAAAATTGATCACGTCCATGGGATTGGTCTCACAAGGTTTCGCGGTCGATAAATCCGCTGAAAGGCAGATCGTCACCGAAGGAGGGGCGGTCGCCGAAGGTCACCCGGCGACGCCAGGCGAAGGAGACGAGGTATTCGGTCTCCGGAGCCTTGGCGACGCGCAGCGCTTCCTTGGCGCGATGGATCGGGGTTAGGTCAATCGTGCGCAAGGCACCGAGGCCGGCAGCCGAGCGACCCAACACGAAGGCGTTCACCGGCTTCTTGAGCGCGACCTGCACGAGCCATCGCGCCTTGAAAGCGGGGTGATTGAGAGGGGTGATACCGAGCGCCGAGCGCCCGGCGATAAAGCGGGCCGGGTAAGCCACGCTGTCAATAACCTCAGCATCGACGAACCCGAGGCAGCGGACGGCCGCCTCGTGCGTGCCCTTGATCCGGCTGATCTCGGGCCATTCGACGATCACTTGTCTCTTGCGCTCGACTGACCAGCTATCATCCCACAGATCAACGCTTTCGTGCTGGGCGAGCCATTTGAGCCATTCGGGCGGGGTTGTTCGAGGGTCGAGGGTTTCCCGGAAAGGTATAGGGAGGGGCTGCCCGGAAGCATCAAGAAAAGCCCTCTGGAATGCCGTCGCATTGCGCGGCGGCAGGATATCGGAAAGGGCCATGGAGCAAGCTCTCGGTTTCTAGGGCCGAACGGCGGCGATGACGTTGATTTCGGTTAGGACAGGCACCGAATAGGGGTCGGGTTCGATCGCTACTGGATCCAGATCGGTGACGGTGATGACATTGTCGCCGTAGGCGACCCCAGCCAGGAAGCCGGCAGGGATTTCGCCCCCGATCGTCATTCTCTTGTCGGCCTCCCGGCGAATTCGGGCGACAACGTCCGCCTTCACGAAATCTGGGCTCGGGCCTGGCCGGGTCTCAATTGCGAGGTTCGCAGTATATTCGACGCGAACCGCATCGAGCACGGCGACCGAGACCGCTTCAGGCTTCACATGAGGGGCGCGTACAGCAGCCGATATCGCTGCCTTTTCGCTAGATGTCGCTAAGCGGCCAAAAGGGCCAATGATGACAACATCGGTGTCGCCGCGCCGACCGTGGACGTCGAAGCCGTTGACGCGCGCATCCCACAGCCCAAGCGAGCGATCTGCATTTTGAGGCCATGTCGTCCACGCCTCATAAAGATAGCGGTCAGCGGACCCGGCAGACGCGATATCGAAGGAAAGGAGATACCGACGCAAAAGAGAGGCGTCGCTTTCCATCTGCGCTGGCTGCCCCTCGACGGGAGACGGGATTTCCAGACGTTCGATCCCCTGCCGAGCAACCACGTTATCGAGGTCAGAACCTTTTGCGAAAGGCGTCAACACGCCCTTGAGCGCGTCGTTGTTGTGATCGAGCTTTCGATTTGCAGCACCGGGGCCACCGCCGGAAACCGCGCGACGAGATCGCTCTCGATCGCGGTCCTATTCGCTTCAAAGTCGAGTGGCTCGATGACGCTCGGGAAGGGCAAGCCAGAAAAATCGATAACGCTCATGCTGCCAGCCTCAAGCCTTCGTCTGTGCCGTTAACGGTGACCCGTCGCGCGCCTTCGATGGAAAGGTCGCCGAGCAATGCTCGGGGTCGGTAATAGCCTTGGATCTCCGCTCGGAATTTTCCGTTGCGACCCACGCTGACCGGGATGATCTGGACCACTTTAAAGCGGGGCTCCCATTGATCGATCGCGGAGGCTACAGCGGAAAAAAACGCCAAGATCGTTGACGAATTCATGTTCTCCCCGAGGAAGTGCGGCACGATCGAGCCAAACCACTCGCGCATGCTGCGTTCACCGAAGGATGTCGTGAAAATTTCTTGTAGGGACTGCAGGACATGGGGCCATCCTTCGACGTTGGCCCCCGTCACAGCGTCGATGTCGATGCTTGGATCGAGGGCCATTTCGTCATTCCCCTGTCAATCAAACAGCCGCGCTGCGCTTGTCGTTAATCGCCGCAGCGATTGCAGCCTTGTTCTCGCTCGGGTTGATGGCGATGCCCGCATTCTTGGCGATCTCAAGAAGCTCTTCTTTCGAATGGCTTGCCGGATCGATAGGCGGCAGGGTCGCCGTAGCGCTGCCCGACGGCTGAGGGTTCTTCACCTCGGATGCAGCAGCCGGAGTGCTATCGGGCGCCGCGTCCACTGCCGTGCCCGTTGTTCCGTCGAGCGCGGTCGTCGTGCTCACGGCCTCGGGTTGCCTGGCGCTCAAGCCTTCCGCTTCGATGCGCGCCGGGGCGTCGGCAGGGTTTTCGCCGGGACGAAGGGGATTGTTGCTATCGACGAACTCGCCGGCGTCGATATCAACTGGCCGCCGAACGCCGGTCTCGACGTCCACGTCGGAGGCGGCCTCGACGTTCTCTTCGTTCGGCGCAGAGCGATCGGGATAAATCACGCGAACGTCGTCGCCTTCGATACTGAGGATGATCCGGCCATGCTGCCCGACGGCGCCGAGCAGGAGGCGAACCTCATCGCGGCGCACATCGATAACGGCTGTCGCGGCGCGGCCGTCGCCGCCGACGCGCTCGCGAAGCATTTCTTGCAGGGTCTTCATAGACTTTCTCCTAAGGGTTTCGCTCCCGCGTCTACGGGATGCGGAAGAACGGCCGCCCGGTGGTCGGATGGCCGCATGTTGCTGTGTGCCCCTCCCGGCAAACCGGGATGCCCCCAACTCGGAATTTCGTGGTGCCCTCCGCCATGGTCGGCGCGCCGGTATGCGGGGGGAAAGGCGGGTGCGAGGCGACAGCATCGCCGACGACGACGACCGCGTTTCCTCGGACCTTGAACTTCGCCGCTTGGGCGCCGAGCTGAACGCCGCCGGCGACATCGATACCGACGCAAGCAACGCCAGGCATTGCAGCCTCCATCAATCGAATTGGTAATCCGCAGCGGTGGCGCGGATGCCGTCGCTGTAAATCTCAAAGGACGTCCCGCCGACGGTGACCTTGACGCTTTCGCCCTTCAGGACAACCGTGACCGATCCGAAAGTCAGAACATTCTCGTCGCCCTTGTCCGATGGCGACTTGTTCTGATCGCTCCATGTCATAGGCAGCGCGACAGCCTGGCGCATATCGCCGCCCGGAGCAAAAATCGTCATTTGCTGCCCCTTCGTCGGGGGCGTGTGCGCCTTTAGCCCGCCGGCTATCTGGGCATAGAGCACTTTCGGGGAAAGCAGCGGGCCATTGTCACCTTCGCCGAGATCGAAGCGCACCCAGCCTTCGGCCGGGTTTACCTCCTCAACTGGTGCATGCCGGATCATGCCCGCGACACGCTTCTCAAGCGCGGAGAGGCGCGCATGCATGTCAAGAAATGGGTTAGGCATCAGGTCTCGCCCTCATCTGGCGGCAGGCTCGCCTCGATGCTGTCAGCATCGAGCACCATGCCATCCGGCAGGATCGTAAGCTCTGCCAAGGGGGCGCTATCCGCCCCGCCGAGCGGCGCAATGCCGATCGATTGAGCTTCCTCTTCGGTATAACCAGCCATGATCGCGCCGACGGTGTAGACCTCGGGCCATCCGATCGGGACGCCCTCGATAGCCTGCCGCACGATCGCGCCGAACGCCTCATAACCCGGCTCCGCATCAAGCGCCGCGAGGAATAGCGCAAACGGGCTGCCCGGCGCGGGCTGCTGGCCGAAAGCTGGCTCCGCAAATGCCTTTATCCTGTATCCAGTTTGCCGAGCTGCGAACCGCTCGCCTTCCTTTTCGGGCAACCCTCGCCGGGTAACCGTCTCCTCGATCGCTTTCGCTATCGCTCGGAAGACCTTCCCCCATTGCCCGCCGCCGGCGCCGAAAAGGCAAGCCTCAACCTGCCGCATAACGATCGCGAGCGACATTTCGAGGTTGGCGTCCGTGTCCGCGACCTGAACGCCCGTCCCGCCGTCACCTGGCAGGGCGACAGTCTTCCCAATCGCCACCTCGATAACAAGATCGATCGTGCGATCACCATTGTGCAGGTCACGGCCGCTCGGCTTGCTGGTCTCGTCTTCCGTCGAGATCGCAATGAAGGGTTCGGGGCCGGCCTTCGTCGTGAGCTTGTCCACCGGAAGAATAGCGCTGTCAAAAACGCGTTTGCCCGCCAGTGTCGCATTCTTAAGCGCCATCACGGCCGACAGCCGCAGCGCGAGGCCTACCATGCTCATACGGGTTCACCCCAAAATTACTTGAACGTCACCGCCGTCGCCGTCATTGACGGCAGCAACAACGAAGCGCGGCGGTGGCGTCTCGTCGGAAAGCTCTACGATGTCGCCGCGCACGAGCCGGTAACCGAGAGCCGCATAAGCCGCTCGATCGATCCACATCTCAGCAGTCGAGGCGGAAAGGCTTGCGCCGTCGCGCGCCGATCCCCGGTAATCCGTCGCCCCACCGGTGGCGGCGCGAGCGATCGTCGCGCGGATGCCGCTTTTTACCGGACGATCCGGGTCGGGGATCCTCGTGTATTCGTCCCCAAGCTGGGGAATAATGCTGATGCCCTCGCCGAAGAGCCTATCAATATCGGCCTGCATGGCCGCATCGATGTCGTCAAATGGCGAGGGCATGATTTATTCCTTCCGATTACGTCCGCTTGCCGCGCATCAGCGCGCCCGGGCGGGTGCAGATATGCAGGGCGTTACGCTGCGTTTCGCCGTTCACGCCCTTGCCGTTCTGCATCGGCCACTGCTTCGCGTAGGTGCGTTGGCCGAGCGTGTTGACGGTTTCCACGTAATCGGCTGGCGCCCAGTACGTGCGGAACAGCCCGCCCAAGCCGAGCGGGATGAATTTCGCCTTGTCGGTCGGAATGCCCATCAGAGCGCCGTCGCCGCTGCTCTCGATCGCGCCGTAGTTTTCCCAGACAATGCCACCGAACTGGAAGATCGGGTTCTCGCCTCGGTCAGCGCCGACGAAACTGTCGCGGAGGAAGGCAGCCTCGCTTGTGCCCTTGTAGGTGTCGCGGACTTCCTTGTTCGTGAGCAGGTCATCGAAGAAGTTGTCGCCCACGAAGGCATGGACACGGCGGAAGGACAGACCACCGACGGCGGCGCGGACCGCACGGATCAGCGCAACGCATTTCTTCAGGAGCGCGCCATCGGTTGCGGCCGTGTTGTCGAGGTCGAAATCGATCTCGGCGGCCTGAGAAACGCCGAACGTCTGGAAAAGGTCGAGGGTCTGGCCGCCCTTGTAGGAAACGATACCTTGGATCGCACCGATGCGGGAATATTCGTCGGTGAGGTCGAGGTCGTCCATGTTGACTTGGATCTTGCTCGCGACAACGCCCTGAACGGTCTCAAGGGCAGTTTCGCTACCGAACGCGCGGACGCCTTGAACTTCGTCGGCGTTTACCGACCAGTCCCGCTGGAAGTGCGGAACCTGAATGCTCTGGATCGAGCGCTTCGGCATATCGCGAGTTTCGCCGGGCCCACCACGCGGGGTCGGCGTGACAAGCTGCAGAATATCGCCGATGCGCTCGATGCCGATCGATGTCGTCGTTACGCCGCTTCCCTGAAACAGCCCGAGGTCGTTCAGGCGCGACGGGCGCGGTTTCACATCGCGCAGCGCATCGGTCAGAGACGTGACGCTGAACGCATCCTGATTAAAAATGTCCAACATGGACGATTGCTCCTTCTGTACCGCGCACGGCGGCGGCCCGCGCCTCAACTGGCCGCAGGTTGGATTGCTCTCAATTGTGGGAGGTCGGGGCCGCGCCTGGCGCGGCGGCCCATCAGTATCGGGCGATGATGCCCTTGGCCGCGAGCTGGGCGACCTTCGTCGCCTTCTTACCGGCATCGTTCACGGTGCTGTCGAACGACAATGTGTTGCCGTTCCACTCGGCGTCGCGCGTGATAGCGGCGACCTTCTGGTCAGCGCTGGTCGCGTCGCAATTGTACAGCGCGATCGCAGCGCCGACTTCTGCCCCCTCCTCGCCGGTGATCTCGGCGTTCGCGCTCGGCACATACTTGCCAGAGGCCGTGACCTTCCCGAGAACCATGCCGGCGACGATGAGGCCGGCGCCGGCCGCAATGACGATGTTGTCGCGAGAGCGATGAAAGTTCGCCTCGCTGAGAAGCCCTTCGGTCGAGTGGCGACCTTCGGTGAAAATGGTCATGTTCGGAAATCCTTGCTACGCGCAGGGCTGGACCGCGCTGCGCCTGTTGATCCTGGCTGCCGAATGCCGGTTACGAGAGCCGGCCGAACGCCTTTGCCCAGCCGCCTTTGACGGCCTCCGGGGCGGCACCTTCCGGCTTGCCGCTCTGGCCGATCTCGCGCCCTTCGTTCGCCCGTTGCGCGAGTGGCGGGATTTGCGAGGCGGCCGAGATGCTCGCGGCCGTTCCGGCCTGCGGTGCGTCCTCCGGCAAGCCGGCGAGAACGCCCTTGACCGTCTCGGAAGAGAAGCCATTGGGATCAAGTGCAAGCTTGAGCGCTGTCGCCTGCCGCTTCTCAGCTTCAGGCAATGCCATGATCGCTCCGATGCGCTCGCGCTCGTCTTTCGCGCCAGCCTTGCGGCCTTCTGCTTCGCCCTCTGCCTTTCCGACAACTTTCCCGGCATTCTCGCCCTCGATACGCGCTGCCTTGAGGCCGGTTTCGCTTACGCCCGCGTCAGCTGCGGGCAGATCGTGACGATCCATTTTCACACTCCTGGGGTTTGTGGACCTGCCCGCTGCCCGAGCGGGGCGGGATAATTCGGCCAACACCTCGTCGAGAGAGGCCATTCGATCCGCCAAACCGGCGTCGATTGCCTCTTGCCCGATGAAAACGTCGGCCTCGGTTTCGCGCGCCTTCTTGGCGCTCAATCGCGCCTTGCCGCGCCCGGCCTCTACGGTTCCGAGGAACTGCTCGTAGAACGCCATAACGTCCTTCTGCATGTCTGCGCGGACGTTTTCGGGCAAAGGCCCGAATGGATTGCCGTCAACCTTCTTTGCCCCGGCGTGGATGAGCGTCGGGCGAATGCCCTTTGCGTTCATCTCTCCGGAGCGGTCGAGGTGCATCATGACGACACCGATCGAACCGACGAGAGACGTTGGCGAAACGACGACTTCATCGGCCGAGCTGGCAATGCCGTAACCCGCACTCGCGGCGACATCGTTGACAACGGCGACGATATGCATCCTCTTCCGAAGGCTGCGGATCTTGGTGGCGAGAGCCGCCATTCCGGTCGCCTCGCCGCCATAACTGTTCATGTCGATGACGAGGTTTTGCAGTGCGCCGGCGTTGGCCTCGGCCGCAATCTCGTCGAGCTGGGCGGCAATCCCCTCATACGAGGTAAGGCCGGAGCTTGCTCCGACCCATGCGCCACGATTGACGAGTGAGCCATCCACAGTGATCAACGCCGTCTTGCCGGCGGCGCGGGTGAACCGGCGCCGAGATCGGCCGTCCTCTCGATCGTGCGAGCCGATGAACCGGCTCGCATCCGGCTTGGGCTTATCGTCATCGGCGAAAGCCCCGAGGCTGATGCGGCCTTCAAGGACGCTATAGATCGTTTCCGCCTTGGCGGGATGGATCAAGAGCGGCCGGTTGAGGACGCGATCGGCAAGCATGGGAAGAAAATTCCCCGTCATGACATTCGCCCCCCAATCGCAAACCGGCTCGGCCGGCCAGTGCCGGTTTTCCCTGCACATGCGTCTCCGGCTTCGATGATCGCCCGGTTCAGCATGTCCATGTTGGCCGGGCTATATTTGACGCGACGTCGGGTGCCGTTGCCTTGCTCGAATTCAGCCTCTACGACCTGGCCTCCTGTCATCCACCTGTCTCGGACCTCGCGCAGGGCAGCGAGGCGACCGCAGGGATCAGCCTCAAGTGTCGGGATTACCGCCATCGTTGGCCCCTTCGTCCGGTTGATTTTCGATTTGCTCAGTCGCCGTCAAAGACTGCGGATAGAAATTGTCAGGAAGCCCGTATTCCTCCCGCAGTCCGCTTTCGCGCGCTCGCTGGGCATACTCATCCTCGATATCGAGGCCGAGATCGTCGGCGATCGTTTGGTCGGACATGATCCCCATGTTCCTATAAAGCTCGTGGGTCTTTGCCGCTTTCAGATCGTCGGCGACCGGCTTCGGATCGCCAGTCCACTTCGATCGGCACGCTGCCGCGCGGTTGGCGATGAAATTGGCGACGCCGCCGGGGAACGGGATTTCGCCAGCATCGATCTTCTCTTCGAGCCACGCTTCATAGATCGGTTGAAGGAAGGGTGAGAGAATGAACTTGCGCCGTGCCTTCGTGATGGCGAAAATTTCGTTCACCGCCATCCTGACGCTCGAATAGGTCGCCCCTTCGTAATCCCCGGTGGCGCTCTCGTAGGTGAGCCCCAGGCACCGGGCCATCTCTCGAAGTAGATGGAGCGAAAATTCCTTGTAGGCGGTCGCCGGCTGCTCCGGGGAATGGAATTGCAGCTTTTCTCCCGGGAACATATGCGCGATGCGGCCGGCAAAGCCGACGTCGATCGGGTGCCCCTCGCCCCAGCCGTCCTTCGCGGCCATGAAGATGTCAAATGGCGTTCCACCCTGCGCCAATAGAAGCGCTTGCTCCTTAGGGTTTAGAAGAGCCCGCAACGTATCTTCCGTTGGAGCCTCGCTTTCAATCGAGGCGGCGAACACCGTCTGAATAATAGACGCGAGGAGCGTGGCGTCGGCAAGCTGGTCGAATTGCTTCGCAACCCGCAAGATCGCGACCAGGATCCCAATCCCGCGCGTCTGACCGGGCAGACCCGAGAACACATGGATCACCTTGGGGCGCCCATAGCTATCGCGCGCGATAACCTCGAATTCTTCTGTGCCCGTCAGCGGGTTATCCCGGCTCACAACATAGCTCATCGGCATGCCGTCGGCATCAACGCGGACACCCGAGTGAAGGCGACTGAAGGCGTCAGAGCGGTTGACGATGCGGGTCGGCGAAAGAAGCCGAACCTTCGTGCCCGTCTTGCTGCCGCGCCGGATACGATAGGGAAGCTCGGCGAGAATTTCTCCGAAGACGACCCACATTTTGAAGGCCGCCTCGGTCATCTGCGGGATGGTCAGGCGTCCCTCGATGTCGCATTCAAGCGGCGTGTTAGACCAAAGCTCCCACTTCGCCTCAACGAGCTTCCGCCAATCCTGCGCCGCCTTCTCGTCCATGCCGAAGAGGTCGTTTTCCGGCATAGCGCGCAACCGCAGGCCACCGCCGACCGTGTTCGCTGTCGCCTGGTCGATCATGCCCGAGATCCAGCCGTTGTTCTGCCACATCTCGACCGTGCGGGCCGCCGCCGCCGTCCATGCGACGGCGACGTCGTCACGGCTTGACCGCAATGCCGGCAGCCAACGGCTAAATACGGTGCCGCGACCGTCGCGCATGTATCCGGCGCGAGGGGCCAGCGGGCCGGAAGGGGTAACCGTCACCGGTGCAGGACCGATGCCGACAGCGCTCCCGATGCGGGCCAGAACTCCCATGGGCGATGCTCCTTAGAAGCGCCGCCCCATATTTCGGAAGCGGTCGCGGATTGAAGCCACCTTTACGGCAGCAGCTTTCTCGATTTCTGTTTCCCGAGGAGACGGAGGAGCTTCGAGCGCTTCGAGCTCCCGTTGATAAACCGCACCCGTATCGTCTGTGGCGTCGTCGGCGACGGGCGGCTCTGCCTCTGGACCGGGACGCTCCACTCCTTCGGGGATCGCCTGAACGTTGAGCATGTAAGCGGCAGCCGCCGCCAACGCCTCGGCGTCAAGGAAGTGGTTGGCCTTCTGTCGCGGAACCCAAGTTGGCTTGAGCTTTGGCCCAAGAACGCGGACTTCGCTAACAAGCTGTCGAGCGTAATCCTCGTATTCGCGCTCATCCTGAGAAAACAGGAAGAACGCCCCGGGCTCGTTCATCGGCGTCCGCAGCCGCGAATGAACAAGGCTCTTGAAAAAGTCCGTGTTGATGTGGACGAGGTCGATCGAATACGGGGACAGCTTTCCATTCGGCTTGACCTCGATTTTGCTGACAACGAACGGTTTACCTCCCAGGGTGTCCCGCCCTTTCGTCGGCATGGCGAGGAACGTGTGACGATGCGTCCACTCGTAGACCTTGTGCTCATCGCCAGCGTCCGATTTGTTCGGACGGAAGCCGCTATCGATGAAGACTTTCTCGACTATGAGGCCGCCTATCGGCGTCATCAGCTTGAGCGCTAGGTCGCTCCATACGAGCGGCTCGCTCGTATCACCTAGCAATTCTCCATAATCGAGGAGCCATGATGTGCCCCGCGATCCGAAGCCTCGAATGACATAGATCAGCGATCGCTTCTGAACGTCCACGCCGGCGACGATGCGCAAAACGCCGAGAGGAACCTCAAGGCGCCCGTAAGGAAGGCGGTGCTTTGCAACCTCGCGCCATTCCGGCATATCGCCAGGGGCGCCGGGCGTGTAGAGCTCGGCGAAACCCGCGTTAACAACGGTCTGGATCTTGTCCTCTTCACCGCTTTGCAGGGCCGTAACCAGGCGCCGCGCGCGTGCGCCCCACGTCACGAACGGCGACGTCAACCCGCTCGACCACTGCGACCAACTGTCGTTCGCCGGATGGTTTCGGTCCGCGAGCGCATCCTCAAGCGTCTGGCGCGGCGCGATCATGACGCCGCGTTCATTCATCCAAGGTTTGTGGTCGGTGCCGCCGGGCTCGACGTTGTTTTCGAGAACCCCGCCGCAATTCGGGCAGCAGAGAAAAGCCGTCCGCGCCGCAGTCGTCGGGTCCGCATCCTTCTCCCACCGCAGATGCGAACGCATCGGAATGAAATATTCTTCGCAGGGGAAGCAGGGCCAGGCCCAATGGGGGCGCGTGCCTTGCTGGAAGAGCCGCCATATCGGCGACGCAATCTGGTCTTTCTCGCCAATCGCCCAGAATACCAAGCCATTGACCGGGTCTTTTTCGGTTTCGACGATACCTTGGGAGCATGTCGAGATCGCCACCGACACGGCATCGGCGAAGGTGTCGCCGCGAGCGACCACCAGTCCCCACGGGTCGCCCTGCCCTTTGATGTTCGCAGCCATTTCGTCGTACTCGTCCACGATGCCTATCGCGAAAGGGTCGGATTTCATCGACGCGGGCGACCCGGCATAGCCGAGGCGCACGCGCACGCCGCGCACCTTTTTCACGAGCGTCTTGCTCTGCTTCCCCGGCGCCACGAACTTCGAAAGGCGCTTGGCCTGCTGAAGCATGTGCTCAAGCCGGGGCTCGAACTGCGTTTCGACGAACGTCTCGCCCGGGCCGACATAAAGGATCGGCGCCGGCCGCACGTCGAGGCGCTGGCCGATCACGTCAAGCAGCGTATCCGTTTTGCCCGACTGTGCTGAGGTGATCGCGATCACGCTCGCATGCGACCGCGCCCATATGCGGCGCGCAAACGGCACCATGTACGGCGTCAGGCGCGCGTTACGCGGACCAGGCTCGCCGGTCTTCGACGAATACGACCGATTGTCGGCGGCCCACTCGTCCGGCGGGACGTCGTCAATCGGCGTCAGGAAGGCTGCCGCCCTCTCGAAGAACTCGGGCAGCTTCAGATAGGCGCTTCGCGACTTCGCCTTGCGCTCTCTTGACATGTCTCTCAATCCGATTTCGCTCCGCGACGTCGCGCGTGATCATCGCTGGCAACATCGCGAACGCTTCGGCGCAGGCCGCGATGACGTGATCAACTGCAGCCGTCGCCTCTTTCGCCGGGACAAGGTCGCGGCTCTTGATCTGCATTCGCTGCTCGATCTCCGCCGCGCGCGCATCGCGAACGCGGCTATCAGAAGCCGTCTTTGTTGTGCGCTTTGCGGTGTCCTTGAGATACCGGATATATCCGCTTACGGCAGCGTCGAGGCGGACCCAACCTCGCTTCTCACGAGGTATCCAGCCCTCTTTGATCAGCTGGCGGACCCGCTCAGCACTGAGGCCATCTAACAGCGCCGCCGCCGCATCGATCGAAATGAGGCTGGCGTCTTTCTCGTCGTCCCCTGACATCAGCTCGCCCTTCCTAGCTTAGGGGGACGAGTTGAATTCGATAGCTCCTACCAGGTTCAAAGCTGTCGAGGTCCGCCATCGGCAAATTGAGCGTGAAGCCACTGTTTGCGCTCTCGTGCTCAGCGACAAAGACATATTCGACGGGTCGCTCGCGGCGGCTATCGACGGTGACATGCGAGCATTTGAAAACGTTGTACATGGCGGCCACCTGTCAAAATCAAACCGGGTTTTGAGATTTCATAAAAATTGGCGAAACTCGGGGGGATCTGGCCCCGCGTAAGGCGGTGGCTGGGTACGGTCCCTAAGAGGGGGGGGTGGGGTCATGGTGGGGTCGCCCATCATACCACACCTCACCCGAGACATGCAAGAATAAAGTTGGATTTCTTCCAACTTTCTTTCACTTTCTGCGCCGATCGTTGGATGTATTCCGCATTCCTCTAGACCTTCAGCATCTGAGAAAGTTCGTGGGCGACGCGGGCGGGAAGCATGTCAGCCACGGTCTCACGGAAGATGCGCTCGCTCTCGCCTCGAACCAACTCCTCGGGAACCGATGGCCCGAAGAGCTTCTCGATGGGGAAGCGGTTGCCCGATGTTCGAACGAAGACGTTTCCTCCGAGCTTCTTCGATACCGTTCCCGGCCGTGGCCCCATGAAGGCAGATTTGTGGAGATGCCACTTTCCTCCATACTTCGCCTTCGTGCCGGCTTTGATCTGGCGAGGGCGGAAATACTTGAGGGAGATGGGCGACCCTGTCGCCCAGACGACACCCTCGATCACCGAGCCTTCTGCTGTCGAGGCAAGGCGCTTCTTGACCTGGCGACGAACGATCGCGGTCGGGATATCAGACTGCTTTCGGATGGCCTTGATCACGCGGCCATGGACCGTGTTCGTCACCCGGTTAACAGCGCGCGCAAGGGCCTTATGGGCCTTTGCGCTGCCGACCGCGCCGAGCTGGTTTCCGAAACGCTTGATCACGTCGTCGAGCGGTCGAACGATGATGATCGCCATCGCGCGTGTATCCGATAATAGAGGGGTATGGAGTGAAGAGAGGCAGGAGCAGCCCGCTTGCGTGACATCCGCTCGGGGCTTGTCGCCCCGGCTCCTTTCACGCTGCGCTGCATCTCTCTCTTGTCGCTGCGCGCACGGGTAGGCTGTTCGCGTGAAGAAAAGCCGCGATTTGTCTCAACTGTAAAGCTGAAGAAATCCAACTTGTTACACTTCCTAGTGTAAAATATGCGGGATTTTATGCGCTAAGTGGTTTGAAATGTCTGGCGAAACAAGAAAGTTTCACGATGCGCGGCGGGAACGGGCCGTTTTGGCCGTTGCGGCTTGACGTTGAAACGATTGGATAATCCGCTTCGCGGTCGGAAATGTGTGACATTCTTCGCCTATGTCACTAAATGTCACTGCATGAGAATATCTACGCGAAACGCGTTGATTTGCAGGGGTTTTGCGATGTTACGCCTATGTCACGTTGCCGCGTTAGCTGGCTCGATCGCCGCAGGCCTGATGGGGAGCGCCGCCGGTGCATCGTCAACGGCCGCAACAAGCCCCAGCTATGTGATTTGCAAGGGCGGTTTCCGCCATGATTGCGTCGTGGACGGCGATACGTTCTGGCTCGGCCGCATGAAGGTCCGGCTCGCGGATATCGACACGCCGGAGATCACCGACGCGAAATGCGCCAGCGAGCGGCAGCGCGGTGAGGCTGCGCGCGACCGGCTGCTTGCGTTGCTGAACTCGCGAGAATGGGAGCTTGTGCTCGACGGGAAGGATCGCTACCGGCGTGCGCTTGGGCGCTTGGTCAGCGGCAACGCCGATGCTGGCGCGATCCTCGTCAGGGAGGGTTTCGCTCGTCCTTATGGTGGCCATCGCCGGCCTTGGTGCTGACCATAGAAGCAAGCTTTTCGTTCAACTGGGCGAGGGAGACCCCCACCTGAGTTATGCCCCGCACGACTTGCTCGTAGGGCGAAGACATCGCTTCGGCGATGATCTCGGCGAGATAGCGGTCATTGGCCGGGCCGATGGGGTCAGCCGCGAGGGCAAGTTCGCGGACATCGGTCGCCCGGAAGGCGAACGCATTGCCGACGACAAAGCGCTTCGCCTTGAAGGTGCGGCAAAATCCGATCCATTTCCTCACTGTGTGGTCATCGCGTGTCGCGTCGGCCGTTGAGCCGTTGACGCCGAAGAAAGCATAGGTTGGCCAGTCGGCCGGCGCGGCGAAGCTGCGCTCAAGACGATACCGGTATAACCCGCACGCGGAAAGAATTGCGCTCACCCTCTTATCTCCTCGATATGCGCAGCGAACCGCCGCTGGATTTCAGCTTCCGCCGACTTCTCGGACGTATAGGCCCATCCCGCGATGAAAGAATCCCAGCCGCAGGAGCATTTCACGACATTGCCGTCGCGCCTCTCCCGGTTTTCTGACGATCGCAGATGCGGCGTCGCCTGGTGATCGGGATCAAGCTCATCCCAGACCTTGACGAAGCAAGGGCCCGCGCCCGTGTCCACCCGGCATGACTGGCCCGGCTGCGCGCCGGGCACTTCGTGGAACCTGCCTCTATTGTCGCGCCAGCCGGCCGCCATCAGCGCACCTCGTAAGCAGCGAGGGCTTCGTATACGAGGCGCTCAAGGTCGTTTTTGACGCGCTCGGCCTCCTCTATAGCCGTCCTGATTTCGGCATCGTCGGCAAGAACGGCTTTGATCGCTTCGACCTCGTCGCCCGGACCAGTGTCGCAAGAGAAAAGCCATTCGATATCGTGGAGAGCCGTCGCGACCTTCATCATGTGCGCCGCGAAAGCTCGCTGAAGCGTCGTCTCCGCCCGGCGCTGGATCTCCTGCGCAGCATCGTTGACTTGGACATAGACGTAATTCAGAGACCCACCGCTCATTGATGGCCTCCATTGGCCGGAGCGAGCGGGAGACGGTCCAAACGCTCAATCTCAGCAACGATCAATGCAGCGGCTTTGACGAGGTCGCGCCGGCGGCTACTCGGCTTCCACCACTTTATGTCCCAAGGCCAAAGTTCTTTCATCCATGCAGGCGTGCCGGATGCCCCAAACTCATCCATCACAGCCCGATCCGGGCCGTTCATGGTCGCGCCGACAGCGTAGATGCACCCTGCCTTGGCAAGGCTGTAATCTTCATGCGCGTCGTCGTGCTCGACGCTCCAGCCTTCGGCTTCGATCTGACGACGACGTTCCGCAAGGACATCGTTCACGGCTTGGCTGGGCATCCACCCTCCTTCTGCTGGAGGCTGGGGGGCGGGCGCGGTCGCAAAGAACGTCCCGTATGCCGCCAAGCCGAACGCCAGAGCCTGGGCGCCGGCGATGTTGCGGACAGCATTCTTCATCTCGTCCGTAGGAGCCGGCGGCATCATCTTCCAGCCGACGGGGACCGAGGACAGGACAGGCATCGGGCCGAACGCCTCGGCGAGTTTCGTAACCGAGATCGCGATCGCCGCGCCGCCGTGCTCGACCTTGCCGCCGCCGGTGATCGAGGTGGCGGCCGAGATGGCGTCGAAGGTCTTCTGATAGGGCCAGCCGCCATTCGGCTCACATTCCTCATATCGGAAGGTATGTGCCGGCCCGTCCACGGGCTCGCCGGTTTCGAGGTCCACGACAGGCGAGCCCTCCAAGCATGCCGCATGGCACGCGCCCATTTCTACATCCATCGAGCAGATGTCGTTCGGGTAAATCGGCTCTCTGCAGATGTCGCATCGGCCGCCAGCTTCTTGCTTGACGGTGGCCTTGGGAAGAGCCGGCCCGCCGCCCTCTACCGAAAGCAACAAGGCAGCGATGTCTCTGACCGCCTTGATAAGACGGTGCCCATCCATATACTCCGGGCGCATGCCACCAATCTTGACGAGCTGGCCGTCCTCGAATTCCAGAACTTCGCGAGTGACTTTCATTGCACTGTCTCCTTTTCGGCGATCGCGCCTGCGACAGCACCGCCGACGGCGCCGGCGAGGCTCATTCTCAATTCCGGGGTGTTGCGCTGGCCGAGAAACGGTCGAAGCGCCTGCGAAACAGCGATCTCGATCGCCTTGTCGAGGAGCGCGTCAGTCTGCGTCGGCGCGGCCGGCGCGGGCGCCGCGTATTGCGCATCGAGGTCGGAGATCGCATTCAATGCGATCTCCGTGGCGGCCCAACCGTCGAATTTGTAACCGGACGCGTCGAACGAAACATAGCGGATGATGGCCGGGATAACTTCCCAATCGTAAGCCCATCCGCCCCACGCTTCCTCGCCGTTGATGGCCTTGCCAGCTGCGAATACGCGCAAGACATAGCGCGCAAGATCGTACGACGCGTGCCGCGCTTCAACGGTGCCCACATTCTCGCGCCAGGCACCGACGCCAGCCTCATGGGCGGACGGCTTGTGCCTGGGGTCGGTGACTGCGTTGATCCATTCCCAGACGCAGAGAGCCGCCTCAACCTCGTGATAGGTGAAGGAGCCGCGCGCCGGGTCGGTCAATTCGTTGATACGCTCGATCGCAGCGGCAAGATCGCGCTTCGCCTCAACCAATTTGCTCCGCTGCTCGCCAGCATCCTCGATCGACCGGGTCGCCGTCCGGTGCCACATGGCGGCCACCGCCCGCGCCTTGCGCGCGTCTTCGAGGTATCGGTTGTTCGCTTCAAGCAGGTCCGTCACGCGGCGGTTGGCGACCGCCCCAGCCTGCTCGGCGAAATCGACGAGTGCCATCACATCTTCGTGGCGGAGCTCATGGCCCCTGCTTCGCGCCTTGGCGACGGCCGTTTGCACGTCATGTTCAAGGTCGGTCATTTGCCCTGCCCTCTCTTCTTGAGCCAATATTTTGCGGTGAATTTGGTGTCCTCGTTCATGTCGCTTTTGAACGCGATCCATTCGAGGTAATCGGCCGGCGCCTCGGAATAGAGCAGCCCCTTCGCCTTGGTGCCGAAGTTGATGCGATGCAGGAGCGCCGGATATTTTGAGATGGTGACCAGCTCGGCGACCGTCTTTTCGCGGAGGAGCCGGCGCAAGATGCGGGCCGTGACGTAGGCGTCGGGGAGCGCTCTATGCGGCGGTTGCGCGAGCGCGGGGGCAAAGGCGGGCTCGGCGTCGATGTCGAGCCAGGAGCGGGGCGCCCGGTTATTGTGCCTGGGGGCATCCGGCCCGACGGCCAGCGCGCGCTTGGAGGGGCGAATCCCTTCCCCACCCCT
>Ga0066256_1000581_pt1 | contig 86917 bp, 75 predicted proteins | sample ThiBio_1000_biof_FD_87107 | JGI IMG/M metagenome (GOLD analysis project Ga0066256, IMG submission 87107) | Wastewater bioreactor microbial communities from Cape Town, South Africa - Thiocy_expt_1000_biof (version 2) | ecosystem: Engineered > Bioreactor > Thiocyanate-remediating >... | reverse complement strand
GGCAGAAGGCAATCAGCCGGGCCGCGGACCAGCCGCTGACGCTGGGCGTCGACTGGCAGGGCGAGCACATGGACAGCGACACCGGCTTCCTCGCCACCCGCCGCCACGACACCGGCGCGTACGCGCAGTACCAGGCCACGTTCGGGCCGAACGAGCTGGCGCTCTCCGCGCGGCGCGACAGGAACAGCCAGTACGGCCACCACGATACTGGCGCGCTGGCCTGGGGTTATCACTTCGACGACGGCGTGAAGCTCACCGCCAGCTACGGCAGCGCCTTCCACGCGCCCACCTTCAACGATCTCTACTACCCCTACGGCAGCGGCAACCCGGAGCTGAAGCCGGAGACCTCGCGCAGCGCGGAGCTGGGCCTGAGCCGGCAGCGCGATGGCTGGAACTGGGCGCTGAACGCCTACCAGACGCGCATCGACCAGCTGATCGCGCTGGACAGCCAATACTTTCCGCGCAACATCAGCAAGGCGCGCATCCGCGGCGTGGAGGGCCAGCTCGGCGCGCGGCTCGGCGCCTGGCGCGTGCAGGGTTACCTGACCTGGCTGCAGCCGCGCAACGAGGACGGCGGCCCGAACGACGGCAACGTGCTGCCGCGCCGCGCCGGGCAGACGGCGCGAATCGAGCTGGATCGGAGTTACGGCGCCTTCGATATCGGCGCCACGTTCAATGCCGCCGGCCACCGTTACGACGACGCCGCCAACGCGCACCGGCTGGGCGGTTACGCCACCACCGACCTGCGCGCCAGCTGGCAGTTCGACCGCGCCTGGCAACTGGAGGCGCGCCTGGTCAATGCGTTCGATCGCCGCTACGAGACGATCTGGTACTTCAACCAGCCCGGGCGCGGGTTGCTGCTGACCCTGCGCTACCGCCCCGCCGCGCGCTGATCGGCGAGGCGACGGGGAAATGCCGGGGGGCACTGCCCGCCGCCCGACAACATCGCTCCCGGGCTTCGCATGCATGCCGCCCGTCACTGCCGTCGGACGGACGGGTGCCGTTATGCTTGGGCGCCAGGGAGATCCATGTGAACGCATTCGCACCGATGATCCGCCGCCCGGTCGGCACCTCGCTGCTCGCCATCGGCCTGATGATCGCGGGCGTGTGGGCGTACCTGCTGATCGGCGTGGCGGCGTTTCCGTCGATCGAATTTCCCGGCGTGGCGGTCGTGGCGCAGATGCCGGGCGCGAGCGCGCAGACCATGGCCACCACGGTGATGGCGCCGCTGGAGCGGCACATCGGGCGCATTCCCGGCGTGCAGTTCATGTTTTCCAACGCCAGCGAAGGGCGTGCGCAGATCCAGGTGCTGTTCAACTACGGGCGCTCCACCGACGCGGCGGCGCGCGACGTGCAGGCGGCGCTCAATGCCGCCGCCGCCGACCTGCCGCCGGGCATGCCGGCACCGCCGCAGTACTTCAAGTTCGACACCTCGACGATCCCGGTGCTGCTGGTCACGCTGACCTCCAGCAGCCTGCCGCCGGATCGCCTCTACGACCTCACCGACCCCTTGCTCAAGCCCGCGGTGGCGCAGATCCCCGGCGTGGCCCAGGTGCAGGTCGGCGGCGGCACGCCGCATGCGGTGCGCATCGCGCTGAACGCCAACGCGCTGGCGATCAAGGGCATCACCACCAACCAGGTCGCCAACGCGCTGCGTGCGGCCAACGTCACCTCGCCGCAGGGCATCCTCAGCAACGGTCTCACCCAGATGACGGTGACCGCCAACGACGCCTTGCATACGCCGGCGGATTTCGCCGCGCTGGCGATCGCCAGCAATCGCGGCGTGCCGGTGCGGCTGGCCGACGTGGCCACGATCAGCAGTGGCCAGCAGGACAAGTACGCCGCGGCATGGTTCAACGGCACCCGTGCGGTGACCCTGCAGATCAGCAAGCGCCCGGATGCCAACGCGATCGCCGTGGTCAGGGCGATCCGCGCGGCGTTGCCCGCGCCGAAGCGCGGCGTGAGCAATCGCTTGGCGATCGCCCCACCATCCAGCGGAAAGGCCGGCAGAAGATTGAGGATGGCCAAAGCCGTATTCACAAGCGCTCCAAGCCAAAGCGCCCATTCCAGAATGGTGTCCGACCTTGGCGGCGGTGAATTGAAAAAGCCGTCCGTCTCGACCGGCAAGGGCCGGGCAACAAGATGGTAAGCGGCGACAAACACCAGGGCCAGAATGATGTTTGCCAAAGGACCCGCGAATGCGATCCATGCCCAGCCATAGAGCGAAGTCTTGCCGGGTTTGAACCAGGCAATTCCGCCGAGCAGGTAAAGGTCTATCCGTTCCGTACCGATGCCTCTCCGCCGCGCTGCCCAAACGTGGGCAAGTTCATGCAGTAGCACCGACAGGAACAAAAGTGCGGCGAGTATGACGGTATGGGTCAGGGCAGTTCCGGGTCGCGTCGACCACTCGCCCAGGAAAGGCAGGACGGCAGGGACGGCAAAAGTCCAGCTCACATGAACGGGAACATTCTCGTTCATTCTGAACACGAACGCGTCGCTCACTTTATCCCAGCCAAACCGTTGCAAGCTGTCCACTCCGCCCAGCGCGACGCTATGCGAGAATCTCACCATACAAAAGGAAAAAGCCCGACCTGGGCCGGGCTTTCACATTCAAGAATTATACGTCCGAGCCTCAGCTGCGCGGCTTGAGGTTCTCCGGATCATAGAGCGGCTTGTAACCTACGCCGGCCACCTCCACCGGATAGGTTTCGCCGAAATATTCGACATTGAGCTTGCGGCCCTCCTGCGCATAGGCATGCGGCAGATAAGCGAGCGCGATGTTCTTGCCGATCGTCGGACCATAGGCAACCGAAGTGGTGAAGGAGCGGCGGCCGAGCTCATCGACCAGCGTCTCGCCGGTGGCCGGATCCATAACGGGCATGATGCCGACCGGATAGCGCGCGACGCCCTTGGCATCGATGTTGTCGGTCATCACCAGCGTGCACAGCATCGCCGGCTGATGCTCGCGGGCGCGGTATTCGACGTGCCTGGCCTTGCCGCAGAAGTCGTTCTCCTTGACCTTCGGGCGGGCAAGGTCTGCTTCCAGCAGATTGTATTCCGTCAGGAGGTCGGCGTTCTGCAGCCGCAGGCTCTTTTCCATGCGGCGCGTGTTGGCGTAGGTCTCGACGCCGAACGGCATGACACCGGTGGAGCGCAGCGCGTCCCAGACGGCGAGTCCGTCCTCATAGCGCATATGCAATTCCCAGCCTTGCTCACCGACATAGGAGATGCGGAAGGCGGTGACGTCCTTGCCGCCGATGCGGATCGGCTTGATCGCCGCGAATGGAAAATTCTCCGGCGTCAGCCCTTCCGGGTTCTCGACCACCTTCTGCAGGGTTGCGCGGGCGTTCGGCCCCCAGATGCCGATGGTGACGTATTTCTCGGTCACGTCGGTTACAGTGACGTCGAAACCCTTGTCCTGCGCGGTGCGCTGCATGTAGCGGAAGTCGCGCGGGCCGGCGTCGGCGCCATCGATCACCCGGCAGCGATCGGCCATGCGGATGACGGTGAAGTCGGCGCGCACCATGCCTTCCTCGTCGAGGAAGTGGGTGTAGATGCCCTTGCCGATGTTGTTGTCGCCGCCGATCTTGGCCGCGCACAGCCACTCCAGCAGCGCGACATGGTCCGGGCCTTCGACGTCGTACATCGAGAAGTGCGAGAGATTGACGATGCCGCAATCCTCGCTCATCGCCAGATGCTCGGCATTGGAGACGCGCCAGAAATGACGGTTGTCCCACTCGTTCTCGCGCACCGGCACGCGGTTGCCGTATTTTTCAAGCAGATGCTCGTTTGCGGCGTAGCCATGCGCGCGCTCCCAGCCGCCCAACTCCATGAAATAGCCGCCGAGCTCCTTCTCGCGCTCCCAGAAGGGCGAGCGGCGGATGTTGCGACCCTTGGAGAAGGGCTCACGCGGATGCACCGCCGGATTGTACACCTTCATCGCCGTTTCGGTGCAGCGATCCCAGATGAACTGCTCCTGCGTCTGGTGGGGATAGAAGCGCGAATAGTCGATGGCGTGATGGTCGACCTCAGTGCGGCCGTCCGTCATCCAGTCGGCGATCAGCTTGCCGTAGCCGGGGCCGTCCTTGACCCAGATGGCGACGCAATACCACAGGCCGCGCACCTTCTGGCTCTCGCCGCAGGATGCGCCGCCGCCGGCCGAAACCTGCAACAAACCGTTGAAGGAATGGCCTTCGTTGTAGCCGAGTTCGCCGAGGATCGGCGTCAGTTCCATGGCGCGTTCGAGCGGCGCGAGGATCTGTTCCATTTCCAGGTCGCGCTGCGAGGGCGACAGGCGGGCCTCATGCTTTTCGAGCAGGTCGCGCGGATGGCAGAGACGCGGATTGTCGGTCTCGTAATAACCCCATTCGATCTGGCCGCCCTCGGTGGTCTTCGGGTCGCCGGTATCGCGCATATAGGCGGAATTGCCCTGGTCGCGCAGCAGCGGGAAGCCGATTTCCTTGCCGGTGCCTTCGAATTCGTTGTACGGACCGAAGAAGGTCAAGGGATGGTCGACCGGCATGACCGGCAGATCTTCGCCGACCATTTCGGCGATCAGGCGGCCCCAGAGGCCGGCGCAGACGACGACGTGATCGGCCATAATCGTGCCGCGATGGGTGACGACGCCCTTGATGCGGCCGTTCTCGACGATCAGCGATTGCGCCGGGGTGTTGGCGAAGGCGGCAAGCTTGCCGGTCTTTTCGGCGGCGTCGATGAGCTTGCCGGCGACCGTCTGCGAGCGCGGAATGACCAGGCCGGCATCGGGGTCGAACATGCCGCCCATTACCTGGTCTTCCTCGATCAGCGGGAACATCTTCTTGATCTCGGCCGGCGAGACATAATGGGCGCGGGTGCCGAAGGCCTTGGCGGAGGACAGCTTGCGCTTGATTTCCTCCATCCAGGCTTCATCGCCGGTACGCACCACTTCCAGGCCGCCGATGCGGGCGTAGTGGCCCATCTTCTCGAAGAAGTCGATGGAGTACTGGGTTGTCCAGACCGACAGGTAGTCGTGGCTGGTGGTGTAGCAGAAGTCGGAGGCGTGCGCCGTCGAGCCGATATCGGTCGGAATGCCCGACTTGTCGATGGCGACGATGTCGTCCCATCCACGCTCGATCAGGTGATGCGCGATAGATGCGCCGACGATGCCGCCGGCGCCGATGATGACGACTTTCGCCTTTTGCGGAAACTCTGCCATGCTGATGAGACCCCATTTATGATATTGCCGCGAATTCTAGGGCTTGTTCCCGGGGAATTGAAGCCTGTCTGCGACATTCTACGCTCATGCTTCCGACCCGTGGGCAAGAAGGCGCCCGCCCCCATTCCGCCGCGCATGGTTAAGGCTTCCTCGAAGAGTTGCCTCGCCTGGCGCGTTTTTCGATGTTATGATGGCGACCAGCCGGTGTCGGGACAGGCCTTTCGTCCCGGAAGGGAGCATGTTTCCTGTGTCGCGGCGAGACAGCCTGGCCTGAATCGGCCGCACGACGGGGGAAAACTGGCGGCTCCCATAGGTTGCGGCGGTAAAATTAACCATCGCATGCGAGCATGTTTGTTCTTGTCGCTGTATGGCCTGTATGGTTGGGACTGGATTTGAGACGATACGGATGCCCTCCGTGAAAGGCTGGGAAAGATGCTGCGGGCTGTGAACGAGGACAACGGATCGGCAGGGCCCGCGCCCCGCTGCCCGCCGAGTGTACGGCTGGGAGGGCTGCAGATCGCCCAGGTGTCGATGGATGCGGCCGCCGACAGTTTCATCGCCCATGCGCTGGCCGCGCGCGACGGCGCGCCACGTCCCTATTATTCCACCTCGGCCAACGGCCAGGTGATCGCCATGTGTCGCGCCGATGCGCGCTTTCGGGCGCTGATGCACGAGGCGGATGAGATTCATGCCGACGGGATGCCGATGGTGCTGATCTCGCGCATGCGCTCCACGACGCCGATCAGCGAGCGGGTGGCGACCACGGATCTCGTCCATGCCGTGGCCCGCCGGGCCGAAAGCGAGGGTGTCTCCTTCTATTTCCTCGGCGGCAGCGAAGAGGTGAACCGCCGCGCCGTCGAGGCGATGCGCGCCGCCTATCCGGGGCTGACCTTCGCCGGGCGCCGCAACGGCTATTTTACCCCCGAAGAGGAGGAGAGGGTGGTGGCGGATATTCGCGAGGCGCGGCCGGATATTCTCTGGATCGGCCTTGGCTTTCCGCTGGAACAGGCCTTCGTAAAGCGCAACCTCGACCGGTTCACCGGCGTCGGCGTGGTGAAAACCGCCGGCGGGCTGTTCGATTTCCTGTCGGGCAAGAATGCGCGCGCGCCGCTCTGGATGCAGAAGGCGGGGCTGGAATGGCTGCATCGCATGTGTCTGGAGCCGCGCCGGCTGGCGCGGCGTTACCTGGTTACCAATCCGGTCGCAATCTATGCTCTCCTGCGCAATTCGGACTAGGATTTTTGGCGCCATCCTGTGGCTGATGCCGCTGGCAAGCGCGGCCGGGGCGGCGGAATGCGCTCTGCCGGATTTCCCCAATCCGTCGATGTTGCAGGCCCTGCAGCGCGGCGTGACCCTCCCCGGCGGGGATGCGCCGGAAGCCGAGCCCCCCCCGACACTGCAGCAGTGGCGGGCATTGCGGGCCGACGATTTCCCCCATATCCGCCTGCCGATCGATCACAGCCGGCTGGAGGGCGCGGATGCCGCCGCCTATCTCTCGGCGATCTACGACCAGGCGATCTTCCTCATCAGCCTCGATTATGCGGTTTCCCTCGACCTGCATGCCGGCGGCGAGATCGGGCCGCAATTCGCCGCCGACCCGGAGGGCGGTTTCCGGCGGCTCTCCACCCTATGGAAACGGCTGACACCGGTGGCGCGCAGCCTCGATCCCCAGAGGGTCGCCATCGAACTGCTCAACGAACCGGAGATCGACCAGGCGGTGTGGATGCGCACCGCCGACCGGCTGATCCGGCAATTGCGCATCGATCTGCCCGAACATACGGTCATCGTCGGCCCCTCCGGGCCGCAGCGGCACGAGATGCTGGCTGGCATGCCGCCTTTCGCAGACCGCAACGTCGTATATGCCGTCCATTATTACGACCCCTTCGCCTTTACCCATCAGGGCCTGACCTGGGGTCCGGCGGACGACCCCTTGCGTCTCCTGAAGGGCCTGCCTTTCCCGGCGACGCGCGAGACGCCGGCGGTGCGCCGGCAGCTTGCCAAGCTGAAGGCCGAGGGCCATGCGGAGGCGGCGCAGCAACTGGCCCGCTCGCTGCAGACGCCATGGGACGAGGCGCTGCTGACGGGTGCTTTCGACACCATGGCCGACTGGTCTAAGCGCAACGACCGGCCAGTCATCGTCAACGAATTCGGGGCGCTGACCTTTGCATCGCCACGGGAATCGCGGCTCGCCTGGCTCGGCCTCGTCGCGCGGCTGGCGCGCGACCGCTGCATCGGCTGGACCCATTGGGATTTTCAGGACGGCTTCAGCCTGATGGATGCGCGGACCCACCTGCCGGATGCCGGCGTCGTCGAGGCGCTCACCGGGATCGTCAAGCCCTGACGGGTTGCGGTGTGGTGGAGACGGGCTCGTAGAGCCGGTCGATCAGCCGGGCGGCGCTTTCCCATTTCGGCCGAAAGACGCCGCCGTCGATGACTTCGAGATCGCCGAAGCGGTTCAGCGTGTGCAACTTGCGGCCAGGCCAGCCGGGACCGGGTTTCAGCCAGGTCTCGACAACCTGCTCGAAATGTTCCTCGTCGAGCCGGGTGATGCGCGCCAGCCCCAAGCCGGCGCCGTAGCCATTGCGGCAATCCTGCACCGGGCGCAGCAGAGCGCCGTCGCGATGCAGCATATGGCCGGCGGGGCGGGCAAGCCGGTCGTGGATCAGTACCGGATTGCCGCCATGCGGCCGCCACGGGCCAGTCAGGCGATCGGCCATCCAGATCGCCAGCGTATCCGAATAGCCGCCGATGTCCTGGCGGGTGACGGCGAACATCCACAGCTTGCCGCCATGGGAGACGATGGTCGCATCCGCCGCCTCGACATTGTCGACCAGCGTGGCATGGCGCTCCCAGCGCAGTGGAAAATCGGTGGCGCGGTACAGCGTGATTTCGCTGCTGAGAGAGGATTCCGGGATCATCCAGGTTGCTCCCTCCGCCTCGAAGACGAAGGGATAGGACATGTGCCATGGTTCCTCGATGATTGGGACGGCGGGGCCGGGCTTGCCGTCCGCGCCGAAGACCGAGCAGGCGATGATGCCTTTCTGCGTGCGATGGTCCAGCGCCTCGAAAAAGATGTGGCGCCGGCCATCGCGGATGAACGGGAAGGGGTCGGCATAAAAATGGTCGACGGGATCGCGCAGCACGTTCCAGGTGACGCCGGCGAGGTCGCGCCGATTCCAGACATCGTCGGCGGCATCGGTGATGCGCCAGCCGATCCGCCAGTGCGGCCCGTGGAAGCAGAGGCGATAGGCGGCGCGGGCAGCGGTTGCAGCCAGAAGCCGGACGCTGTAGCGCACGAGATCGCGCCGGCGCACGGCGCGCGCCGGCTTCTGCGGCGGCTCGCGCATCGGCGAGACCATGCCGCGCTTCTCGATGGCCGCAAGCAGCATCAGCAGCAGCCGCGACCAGACGGCTTCCATTCCGCCGCCGATTCCGGCCGCGGCTTCCAGCGAGGCGACGCCGTGGACCAGTTCCCGCGGCGCATCGCCGCCGGGTTCCATGCGCTCGACGACGATTTCCGGAGTGATGCCGAGCAGCAGCAAGCCGGCGAGCCCGGCTTCGCCCAGCCGATCCTGGAAGGTCGGCCGCAGGATCGGGATGGAGGGCGAGGCGACGCCGGCGGCGGTCAGGTCGACGATCAGGTCGGCCGCGCCGATAGCGCGCTGGCGGTATTTGCCGAGGCAATCGGGGGTGATGCGGTCGGACCAGCAGGCGCGGCCGCGCCGGACCACCAGCGTTTCGAGGTTGAGCAGCGTGCCGAAGGCCGGTTCGCCGGAGCCGCCGGCGAGATCGCTGACGACGACGGCGATCTCCGCGCCGATGCGGCTTTCCAGGGCCTTGGCGAGCGCCATGACCCACAGCGACAACGCATCCCGCTCGACGAGGATGGCGATGCGCGAGAGGTGTGGCGGCGCACTCATGCCGCTTTTCCCGTCCGTGCGGGCTGCGGCAGCGGCCGGCCCGCCGGCGTCGTACCTTCGATCAGGGCGCGATAGCTGGCGACCATCGCCTCCAGCGAATGCGCAGCGCCAAGCTGCCGGCCGAGCGCGGACAGCTGGTCGTATTCGGCGCGGTCGGTAAGCAACCGGCGCACCCGGGCCGCAAAGGCTTCGGTATCGGCGGCATCGACGAACAGGGCGCAAGGCGCCCCCTCCACCTGCAGGACTTCGCGCATCACCGGCATATCGTGGGAGACGACCGGGATGCCGGCATCGGCGGCCTCGACGGCGGCGAGGCCGAAGGTTTCGGCTTCGCTGGGAAAGACGAAGACATCGAGGCTGGCAAGCAGCAGGCCGATCTCGTCCGGCCGGCGTTCGCCGAGGAAATGCACCCGGTCGCGGATAGCGAGGGTGGCGGCGACCGCCTGCAGCCGGTCGGCATCCGGCCCCTGGCCGGCGATCGCCAGATGCAGGTCCGGATTGCCGGGCAGCAGCTTCATGGCGAGGTCGATGCGCTTGAGCGGATGCAGTCGCGCCACCGTGCCGAGCAGCGCCGCCGTTTCCGGCAGGTTGAGCGCGCGGCGGGCGGCGGCCTTGTCGAGCGTCGCGGTCTTGCGCGCGAAGCCGTGCGGCACATGCACGATGCGGCGGCGGTAGCGCTCGGGATAGGCCATGTAGTCGCGCCAGGTGGATTGCGAATTGACCGTCATCACGTCATAGGCGCCGGCCATGCCGAGAAGCCGGTCGAGGCGGCGCACGGTGCCGCTGATCGTCGCCGGTGCAGAAACATGGTTGGCGATGATGCGGCGCGTGCCTATCAGGCGCGCCAGCGGCCCGGCGACGATATTGCCGTAATGCTGGAAGGGCAGCACGACATCGGCGCCGATCGCGCGCATCATCAGTGCCAGACGGGCGAAGAAGGCGGCCTTGGCCAGCGGATTTCCCGGCCGCTCCCGTGCTGCGAAATGGGCGTTGGGAAAATCGTCGCAGCCGGCGGATTTCCTGTAGAGGAACAGATGATGCACGTCATAGGCCGGCTCGCCGGCCGGACCGGCGCGCGCCAGCGCCTCGCCAAGGATGCGGGAGATTTCCTGCGCACCCGCCATTTCCGCCTGCGTCTGGACAAACAGCAGGCGCGTGGGGCGTGTCGTGCCGCGAACCGCCATGATCTTCCAACTCCCTACGGCGCTCTCGCCACGATCCCCGCGGGCGACGCGCCTTCAGTCTTCCGGTTGCGTGCATGTCCTTGCCCGCAATCCCTGCCGGCGGCATGCCGATTGGACCCATGCAAACGTCAAACCGGTAAGATTGGCTTAAAATAAGCGCGCTGGATGCATTATAGCTGCGGGATCATGGCTATTTAACCGTAAATTGCGGGCTGCCGATCGCGCCGGTGCGCACGCCGGCGCCGAGCATCATGCCGGCCAGCGCCATGTAGATGGAGAGCGCCAGCGGCGCGAAATAGGCCTCTTCCTGGAACAGGCCGTTGACGATCAGCGCCATCAGCGCGAAGGCGAATGCGGCATGCAGGGCATTGCGGGTGAAGCGGGCGAGCGCCAGCAGCCGCCAGGCGATCCAGGCATAGACGCCGATGACCGCGAAGGCGGCGATGCCCATCTGGTAGAGCAGCACGCCGACCGAGCTTTCCACCGGAAAAGGCGTGCGTCCCACGGCCTGGGCTTCGTACCAGTTGATGGTCGAAAACAATGGCGACAGGTTGCCGCCGGCGCCGATGCCGCGCCCCAGCGGATTGGCGATGAATTCGGCAAGGCCCGCCATCAGCCCGAGCACATGGAAATCGCCGATGCGCATGCCGAGGATCACGCCGCTGACGGCATAGACGGCAAGCACGAGGAGATGCAGCGCCAGTGCGACGCGGCTGCCCAGCAACTGGAACACGATCCAGCTCACGCCGGCCAGCAGAAAGACCAGCACCGGCCCCTTGGCGCTGGCCAGCACCAGCAGCACGATAAAGGCCAGCGCCTGCAGCATGCGGCCGCGATAGAGCGTGAACAGCGAAAAGAAGGCCAGGCAATAGGCGAAGCTGATCGCATGCATGTTCGGACCGAACAGGCGCAGCATGGCGATCTCAAGATCGGCGAACAGCGGCGAATTGAACAGGCTGATGCGAAACGTGTCGAGCAGGCCGCCGGCGACAAGGCCGGTCTCGCGCACCTGCTTGTCGAGGGCGAGCGTCGCCCAGTTCGGTCCGGTGGTGAGGTTCCAGTAGGCGGCGCCGTTGGTCACCACCAGCCAGTCGTTGCGAAACAGGAATTCGGCAAGGCCGCAGAACAGCAGCAGCAGGCCGATCAGCGTCAGCGCTGGCCCGGGCCGCAGCGGCAAGCTGGCAAACAGCACGACGCTGATCTGAAACAGCAGGAGCGGCGTGGCGATGTTGCGCAGGTTGACGATCGCCAGCGTGCCGTACAACGCAAAGCCGAGCAGAAAATAAACGCCGATCAACGCCAGTGCGGCGACGGAGGCTTTCAGGAACGGCATCAGGGCGGGCTGGCCGGGAAGGCGACCGGCCAGAAACTGAGAGGCGACGGTTGCCCAGGCGATGCAGACGGTAAAGAAATTATAGGCGCGCATCATGTCGAACTCGGCCTTCGTCGCCACCCAGCCGGTGAGCATCGAGACGATGGTGTTCTGGAAGATGAAGCCGCAGAAGATGGTGGCGACCAGGGTCGCCGGCGACAGCAATGCACAGGGAATGACGAGGGCGGTGAGCGTCAGCAGGCCGAGCGCGGAATGGGCGGCATTGGCGACCAGCGGCAGGGCGACGATGAAGAGCGCGCCGGCGACGGTCGCCAGGGCGCGGATCGCTGTCTCGAGCAACGGCCTGTCCGTTTCGGGCGCCGTGCCAGCGGCGCGTTGCGGCCCGTCATGCCGTATGGACACGTTCGCCATGGCGCCTGCCGCTCCCGGTTGATCCCGCCCGCAGTCTAGTTGCCTGCGGTCACCGTTTGGTTAACCGCAGGTTTAACAATTCCCTCTACGTTCGGTAAAGCCCGTCCGCGGGCCTGCGACGAGGAGCCTTTTTGGATGTCGGCTTGGGATATGCCCGGCAGACCTGTGCGGTCATGGAACGCGCCCGGAAAACGGGAGCGGCTGAGCGCGCGCGACATCGAGAATCCGCCCGCCGCCGCCCGGCCCGCCGTCGAGGAGAAGGAAGAGCGGCCGCCGCGCGAGGCTGCGCCACCGCCGCCCGGCCCGCCGCGCGACGGGGTTTTCGATCCGAGGGCGTTGCTGGCACTCATCCTGCGCCGCGACCTGACGATCGCGGTCATCGCGGCGGTGTTTTCGGCGCTGGCGCTCGCCGCCATCTATTTCATTCCCTTTCCGTTCAAGGCCTCTGCCATCGTCTTCATCGATCCGCGCGACGAGAAGGTGACGCTGCAGCAGGAGGTGCTGCCGGCGATCGGCACCGATGCCGCGGTGCTGGAAAGCATGGTGCGCGTGGTCGGCTCGGACGGGTTCCTGATCGACCTTCTGGAACGGTTGAAGCTGCTGCCGAACGGCGCGAGTTGGACCGGCAGCGTCGACGACCTCAAGGCGCTGGCGAAATTCCGCAAGGCGGTCACCGCCGAACGCATGGGCGCCACCTATCTGGTGGAAATTTCCGCCAAGGATCGCAGCGGCGCCGAAGCCGCGCGCATCGCCAACGGCGTCGCCACGGCCTTTGCCGAAACCCAGAACGGCTCGCGCAGCCGCGCCACCGAAAACGCCGTCCGCACCCTGTCGGACCGGTTGGTGGAGATCCGCAGCAAGGTCAACGCCTCGGAGGAGGCCGTCGCCCGCTTCAAGGCCGACAACAACATCGTCTATCTCGACGAGCAGAATACGGTGCAGACGCGCCAGCTCAGCGACATCAGCCAGCAGCTCGCCGCCATCAAGAGCGCGGCCGAGGAGGCGCAGGCGCGCTATGACGAGAGCAAGGCGACCGGTACCTATACCCGCACGCCCGGCCAGACCGACGAGGAAAGCGAACAGCTTTCCTATCTGCGCCGCCAGCGGGCGGCGCTGATGCAGCAGCGCGACCAGCAGACCCTGACCTACGGCCCGCGCCATCCGCGTCTGGCCGAAACCCAGCACATGATCGACGGGCTGGATGCGCAGATCGCCCAGCAGCGCCAGCGCATGGTCGGCCAGCTCAAATCCGAGCGCGACGTCAATGCCGAAAAGCAGGCGCAGCTTGAAAACCAGGTGCGGGAACTGGCGAAATCGATCTCGCGCACCGACGCCGCCAAGGTGCAACTCGCCGCGCTGGAACGCGAGGCGACCGCCAATCGCGAGCTTTACCAGCAGCTTCTCAGCCGCAACAAGGAAACCTACGAGCTGGCGCTGCTGCCGAACGACAATGTGCGCATCGTCTCCGCCGCCGTCGCGCCGCTTGTCTCAACCCGGCCGCCGATGATCCTCGTCGCGCCGGCCGTCGTCGTCCTCGGCATCATCGCGGCCATCTTCCTGGTGGTGCTGATGGAGTTGAAATCCCTCCGCCGCGCCCGCTGAGCGGAGGAATCGCACATGATTTCGCGACTCGCATAACGGCAAGACATTGTCTATCATATTGAAGAGACCGGATTTTGGCCGGTCCAAACAATGATGTCTTAAGGCAGGGATGGTAGAGCGTTTCGCGGACAATGCGTGAGGATTTTGCGTGAGGACAAGGAAAGCGGCACCTTTGCGCGGCTAAAGCATGTCCGGAAAACGTGCGCGGCGGTTTTCCGCCCGGAGAAGCGGATGGTGCTTTCGACGCTGATCGGGCTCCTGACGCGCGAACGAGGCAAAGGGCGACGGGGAAGTAGGCAAGCGTGAGCGACAAGTCATTTCGTATTCGATTGTGGGGCACACGCGGCAGCCTGCCCGTTTCGGGACGGCAGTTTCGGGCGTTCGGCGGCAATACGATCTGCGTCGAGATGCAATGCGGGCCGCACCGGCTGCTGTTCGACGCCGGCTCTGGCCTGCGCGAGGCGGGCGACGCGCTGCTGGCCGAAGGTGTCGCCGATATCGATATCTTCTTCTCGCATTTTCATTACGACCACGTCATCGGCCTGCCCTATTTCGTGCCGCTCTACAAATCGCGCGCCGCGGTGACGTTGTGGTCCGGCCATATGGGCCCGAAGATGACCACACGCGAAATGGTGCGGCAATTGATGCGGCCGCCATGGTTTCCGGTCGAGCCTGATATCTGTTCCGCCCGCGTCGAGACGCGCGATTTCCATCCCGGGGATGTGTTGCATCCGCGCCCCGGCATCACCATCAGGACCGCCAATCTCGTGCATCCCGGCGGCGCGGTCGGTTATCGCGTCGAATGGGGCGGCCGCAGCGTCGTCATGGTCACCGATACCGAGCATACGCCTGATATCTTCGATCCGGTCGTCCTCAAGCTGATCGACGGCTGCGACCTGTTTCTCTACGACTGCACCTATCTCGACAGCGAGATGGAGCGCTATCGCGGCTACGGCCATTCGAGCTGGCAGCAGGCCGTTCGCCTCGCCAAACTGGCCCAGACCAAAAGCGTCGGCTTCATCCATCACCTGCCGGCGCGCACCGATGACGAGTTGCTGGATATCGAGAAACAGGCCCAGGCCGACTTCCCCGGCGCCTTCGCCGGCCGCGACGGTCAGGTCATCGATCTGTGAACTCCGCCACCCTGCGCCAGCGGCAGGCAGGGTGCCCCGCCGTGATCGACAGCAGAGCCGCGCAGAATGCCCAGGCGGCCTCGTCATGGACGAGATGGTGGGTGAGGAAGCCCATGACCCCGCCGGTGGTTTCCATCTCCTGAAGCCGCGCCACGATCTCCGCCACCAGCGCCTCGGGCGGCCGGCCGCCGCGCGTGCCATGCCAGTCGATCAGGTCGACATGGGTGTTGATCTCCAGCATCGCCCCGCCCTTTTCCGGCCCGAAGACGGACAGCGCGCGAAACCCGAGGCCGCCAAGTTCCGGCAGCAATGCCCGGTCGATGCGGTTCCACGGCGGCACCAGAAGCGGCGCGAAGCGGGCGGCATGCAGGCCCTGCAGCTTCGCGAAGCCCTGCTGCAATTCCGCGAGCACGACCGATGCCGGGCGATGCCCGCCCAGTTCCTGCTTCTTCTCGGAAGGCGGCGCATGGTTGACATGCGCCCAGCCATGCACGGCGACTTCCGCCAGCGGCGCCGTCGCCAGCCGTTGCACTAATGCGTCGCCGGTCGGCGCGGGAATGACGGCGAGCGTCACCGGCGCGCCGTGTCCGGCGCAGAGCGCCAGCAGCCGGTCGAGTGCCGGCGACGGTTCGGTGGCGTCGTCGTCGCGCAGCCAGAAATCGGCGATGCGTCCCGCCGCCTGCCAGCGATCCAGTTCCCGCATCAGCGGCGTGAATGCTTGCGTCATGCTCATTGCCCGGCCATCGCCTTTCCCAGATAATCGTCGATCACGCCCGAGGCCCGGTCGAGCGACCGCTCCCGGAGCACGAAGGCGCGCGCCGCGCCGGCCATCTCCCGCCGCAGGGCGTCATCGCGCAACAGGCGCCGCAAAGCCGCCGCATAGGCAGCGACATCGCCCTCCGGCGTCAACAGCCCGGTGACGCCGGCGCGCACGACCTCCGGCACGCCGCCGGTCGCCTGCGCCACCACCGGCAGGCCGGCCGCCTGCGCTTCCAGATAGGCCAGCCCATAGGCCTCGCCGCAGCCCGGCCAGACATAGAGCGCGCTGTCGCCGAGAAGGGCGACGATCTCGTCCGCCGAGCGCTCCCCATGAAACCGTATGCGCTCCGGCCCGAAACCGGCGAAACGCCGCTCCAGCTCGCCCCGCATTTTTCCATCGCCGACGATCGACAGCGTCCAGTCCTCGTCGGCGATCCGGTCGAGCGCGTCGGCGAGCATGGCAAAACTAGCCATTTTGTCGCCCGGCCGCATCATGGCGACCGCGATCAGCTGGCCGGGGCGCGGATGCGGCGTGACGGCCGCGAAGGGTGCGGTATCGAGGAAGGGCGCAAGCGCTGCGAAGCGCGCCTCGGGCGCGACCTGTTCCAGTCCCTGCCGGTCGCGGGCGGTAAAGCAGAAATTCACCGCCGCCAGCCGCACCGCCTCCAGAACCTCGGCCTGCGCGCGTGCCCATTGCCCGAGGTTGCGCCGCCGCGAATAGGAGGCCTCCGCCGTGACATAGGCGAGGCCGAAGCGGCGGCAGAGCGCCGGGCCGATCAGGTCGGGCGTCTTGTAATAGGGATGATAGGCGAACCAGACATCGGGCGCACCCTGCGCCTGCCAAAGCGCCGAAAGCCGCTCGATTTCGTCCAGCGCCGCCGCCCTGATATCCGCATCGGCGGGGTCATCGGCTGCGGCGGTAAAGCTGCGCAGTTCAGAGGCGGCGAAGACGATATGGCCGGCGCGCCGCATCGCCTCGATCAGCAGCCGCGCCATCAGCCGATCACCGGAGGGTACGGGATGCGAAGGCGATTTGAGCGGCGCGTAAAAGGCGATCTTCATGCCTCTTGCTAGAAAGCCCGCTCCGCCCTGTCAATTGCCGGCGCGCGCGCCCAGCAGGTTCGACCTGCGATGCCAGTTCCAGGCGGTTTCGACGATGGCGTGCAGGTCATGCTTCGGCTCCCAGCCGAGCACGGTTTTCGCCCGGGCATTGTCGGCGACCAGAAGTGGTGCGTCCCCTTCGCGCCGCCCGGCAAAGGTCACCGGAAAACCGGCGCCGGAGACATCCTCGACGGAGCCGATCAACTCACGCACCGTCACGCCGGTGCCGGTTCCGAGATTGATTGCCGTCGAGGCGCCGCCTTCCATCAGATAGCGCAGCGCCCGCACATGCGCATCCGCCAGGTCGAGCACATGGATGTAATCGCGCACGCAGGTGCCGTCGCGGGTGTCGTAATCCGTGCCGAAGACGGTGAAGCCGGGACGCCGACCGAGCGCGGCATCGATGAGCAGTGGGATGGCATGGGTTTCCGGCTCGTGCCATTCGCCGATGCGCCCCTCGGGATCGGCGCCGGCGGCATTGAAGTAGCGCAGGATCGCCGAGCGGAAACCGCCGTAGCGATCGAGATCCCCCAGCGCCTGCTCGACGATCCATTTGGTGCGGCCATAGGGGTTGATCGGTGCTTGCGGATGCGTCTCGTCCATCGGCATGCGTTGCGGCAGGCCGTAGGTGGCGCAGGTGGAGGAGAAGACGAAGGCCGATATGCCCGCCGCCCTGGCCTCGGCGATCAGGCTCAGCGCTCCGATGACATTGGTGTCGTAGAAGGCCGCCGGTTCCTTGACCGATTGCCCGACCTCGATCAGCGCGGCGAAATGCATGACGCCGACCGGCTGGTACTGCCGGAAAATAGCCGCCAGCCGCGCGCGGTCGCGGACATCGCCCTCCTCAAGCGGCCCCCATTTGACGAATTCACGGTGACCGTTGGAGAAATTGTCGTAGACGACGGGGGTGAAGCCGTGCTCGGCCAGCGTCAGGCAGGTATGGGAGCCGATATAGCCCGCGCCCCCGACGACCAGCACGTTTCCATTCGACATCGTGTTCCCCCCATCCAGCCGACAGACGATACGACCGCCCAGATGATTTTATTCTTAACCGGGCGCGGCGATACGCTTTGTGAAACGGCGTGACGCGGTTCCGGCGTCACGAATTGCGCTGGCGGCTGCGGGCCTCGGTCAGTTCGGACGTGGTGTGGCTGAGGCGCTCGGCGAGCACCCGCAACACCTCGATGGTGATTTCGGGGAAATCCGCCAGCATTTTCAGGAAGATTTCCTTGCGGATGCGCAGGGCCTCCATCGGCATGGCGGCCATGACGGTGGCGGTGCGGACGCCGTCGCAGAGGATGGCGATCTCGCCGACGATGGAATTGGTGCCGAGTTCGGTGATCTTGATCGGGCCGTTGGGAGAATCGGCGAGAATTTCGGCGCTGCCGGAGAGGATGACATAGGCTGCGTCACCGACATCGCCCTGCCGGAACAGAACTTCGCCGGCGCCATAGCTGACCCGATCGGAGGTGAAGGCAAGCAGCTTCAGCTTTGCCGGCGGAATGCCCGCAAACAGCGGCACTTGCTTGAGCGATTGCACTTCGTCTTTGAGCAGCATGGTGTTCATCATCCTCGGACCCTCAATCGATCCGCTCCCGCCTCTTCGCTTCTGCAAGTCCGGCAAAACCGCTTGTCGCGCTTTGCCTGAACCGCTTCTAGCCGCTCAAGATGACACGCGTTCTTTCCGTCCTTGCGCTTTTTCCGCCAGTGTTTCGGGTGGACCGTCCGCTGTCAACACACCGCGGTCAAAAACCACCACGCGATCGAACTGTCCCGAGAGCGACGGATTGGACAGCACCCAGATGAGCGCCGGTTTTTCGCTCGCCTGATCGACGAGTTCGAGCACCCGGTGAACGATATCGTCCTGAAGGCGATGGTCGAGGCCGGGTAGCGGCCGGTTGAAGAGGTAGTAGTCCGAACGGCGGATCAGGGCGCGGGCCAGTCCGAGCTTCTGACGTTGGGTGACGGCGAGGCGTCGTCCGCCGGCGCCGACGTCGAAATCCAGCCCGACCGCCAGCACGTCGTCGTAAAGCCCCTGCTTGTTGACGACATTGCGCACCATGGCCCGGACCCGCTCGGCGCCATCGGCATGCTTATGGCTGATGCGGCCGATCAGCACGTTGTCGAGCAGGCTGGCCGATGCCATGTATTTTTCGGCGTCATAGCGCTCGAATTCGCTTTCCAGCTCCTCCGGCAGGTTGTCATGGAAGATGTGGCGAGCCTCGACGATCTTGGCCATCAGCTCGTCGTTCAGCAGGCCGAAACGGTGGCGGGGTTCGATATAGGCGAAGCTCAGCTTGATGATCTTGTAGCGATCCTTGTCGCTGGCCTCCTCGAAACTCTTGCCTTGCAGCTTCTGCAGCAGTTGCTGGTATTCTGGAATGTCGTCCGGGGTCATGAAGGTGAGCTGCTGGAAGAAGGGATGGTCCGGCGGCAGGTCGGCGAAGAGTTCGACGGCGTTTTCGGCGATCTCGTAGCCCATGCGGAACAGGCGCGGTCCCAGGCCCGTGCGGTCCATGACCGAGCGGAAATAGGGGTTCTGGCCGATGGCGCGACCCTTGAGGCTCAGGCCGGTGGCGGTGCCGAACAGCAGGTTTTCCCCCACCGTCGCCTCGCGATTGTAGGAATCGGCCTCGAACATCGACACGAGACCGCGCAGGCCCGCCTGTTCCAGTTCGTCGCGCAGCGCGCTGCGCATGTCGACGATGTGATCGGCAAGCTGGGGATGACGGGCGGGATCGAAGGTCGAGCGTAGCGCCAGGTCGAAGATATCGTTGGAAAGCTGCACGGCATCGAGCACGGCCCGCACCGGACGGAACAGCTTGTCCGGACCATCGGCGCCAGCCTCGGCATAGTCGATCCAGTCGCCCTTGATGTCGTATTCGGGGTTGCCGGCCAGCCTTGCCTCTGTCAGCGCCCATTTGTGATCGATGGCGGCCTCGCCGTCGAAGGGGGGCCTCTTGCGCGGCGCCAGCTGGCACCCGTAGACCGGGTGGGCGCCGGCCGGGCCGAAAAACGGGGCGCCGGGCTTGCGGTGAAAGGAAATCCGCCGGCGGGTCGGGGAGCCGGACAGCCCGAAAAGGCCGCCGCCCCCGAGCGGGGCGCGGCCGGATCCGGGGGCCAGGAGGCGGGCGGGGGTTTGGGCCAGCCCCTCCCCGCCGATGATGGCCACCCGCTCACCCTTGGCGATCTGCAGCGACACCCGCTCCATCAGGCGCGCGCCGCTGTCGTCGACCAGCGACAGGTTGACCGCGGCCAGCGGGTGGCGGGAATCGCCCGCAGCCTTAGACAGCGCCTGCAGCGACGGGTCCATCATACGGTCGACCTGGAATTGCTCGACCACCTGTACATATTTGACCTGCACGTCCTGGCGCGTCTGGTCCCAGTCGATCAGATCCTTCAGCGGTCCCGGCAGGTCCTTGTAGGCATTGATGACGGCGACGAGCTGGCCGACGTCGAGCCGGCCGTTCAGCGCCAGATAGCCGCCGATGCAGTAGAACAGGAAGGGCGTCACCTGGGCGAGAAAATTGTTGATGAACTTGACCAGGAATTTCCACTGGTAGAGGTCGTAGCGGATCTTGAAGATATGGCCGAGGCGGGCGGAAATGTCGGCACGCTCGAAGTTCGAGGTGTCGAAGGCATGGATGGTGCTGATGCCGTCGACGATCTCGCTGACGCGGCCGGACAGCTCGCGGGCCGTCAGCTGCCGCTCTCGACCGAGGACCAGCAGTCGTTTGCGCATGCGCGGGATGATGACCGCCTGCACGACGACGATCAGCGCGGCGATCATGCCCAGCCAGAAATGCTGCATGAAGATGAAGATCAGCGCCGTCAGGGCCTAGCCGCCGAGCAGGGCCGGCTGGACGAAGGCATCGCCGGTGAAGCCGCCGAGCGGCTCCACCTCGTCCTTGATCATGCTGGCGATCTCGGCGCCCTTGACACGCTTGAACTGGCCGGGCGGGAAACGCAGGATACGATCGACAAGCTCGAAACGGATGCGGCGCAGCAGGCGTTCGCCGAGGCGGCCCTTGTAGGTGTTGATATAGAGTTTGAAGAGACCGTTGACGATCACCAGCAGCAGGAAGACCATGCTGAGGGCGAAAAGGGTCTGCACGCGGTTCAGCTCAAGCCCCGGAAAGAGCACGACATTGCCGATCAGCGGCAGCGAGAACTCCAGGTGCATGAACAGCTGGGTCGCTCCGTCCGTTTCGAAACCCTTGCCCTGGATCGGACCGTTGACGATCTGTTTCGGCAGGTCGAAGGAGAGGAAATACGGAATCATCGACAGGGCGACGACGAACAGAATCCAGATCTGTTGACGGCTCGTATGTTTCCAGATGTAGCGGCTGAGACGATTTTCCATAGACAGATCAGATGATACGAGAAGGCATGAAACGAGGCAGGGCCGCACCCTCGCCCTCGGAAGGTTGCGCGGAAGCGATCGCGGAAGGCAAATCTTTACGCGCCTGCCTCAGTCGTGGGGCGAAACATAACAGTTTTTAAATCGATCTGTAAGCGGCGTTCGATCGCCGTTGTCGCCGATATGAAAAACCGTGTGAACGCCGTGAGCTTGCCCGCTGCGCGGGGATATGCGGGGCGGGAGCGTTTTCTTGCACCTGATGCCGGCCGCGGTCAAGAATAAAAACGGAGATATCCTCCGTTTTTATTCCGATGGAAGGATCGGCGCAGGGAGGAGGGAGCGCAGAACAGCTGCAGAGCGTTGCGCGCCATCCAGATCCAGCGCATAGGCCGGCGGTTTTGGCCGCGACAGGGCTTCCCGGATCTTTTCCGTCATCGATGCGGCCGTCAGATCGGCTTCGGTCAGCACCGATGCGATGTTCATCGCTTCGAGACGGCGTGCGCGCACCGGCTGTTCGGTTTCGCCGCCGGCCGTGAACGGCACCAGCAGGGACCGGCATCCGGCGCGAAGGATGTCGCAGACGGTGTTGTAGCCGGCCTGCGACACCGAGAGTTTCGCGCCGGCGAGCAGGCTGGCGAAATCCTGGCGGAACCGCACGAGGCTGACGCCAGCCGACGCTTCTGCCGCCAGCGCGTCAAAATCCGCCTGCGGCAGGTTCGGCCCGGTGATCAGGCACCAGGAGCCGGCCTCGGGAATGGCGCGGGCGGCATCGCAGGCGGCACGGATCAGGTCGCGGCCGACGGCGCCGCCACCGGCGGACACGACGATGTCGAAGATTTCAGTCGGAGGCGCCGGCGGTGGCGCGGCGACGATGCCGGTATAGACGATCCGGTCGGCGATCTCGCCGGCGAGCGGAAAGGTTTCCTCGATGCGCGCGAAGGACGGATCGCCATGCACCAGCACGCGGTCGAAATGCGCCTTGACCAGCGCGACGGTTTCTTCGTCGCGGCCGGGCTTGGAGCGCTCCTGAAGGATGTCGCGCAGCGAGGTGACGACGCGGGGGCGGGGATGCATGGCCTCGATTGCCGCAAGCAGCGGCAGCAGTTCGAAACGCACCTGCCGGCGGCCGAACGGAAAGGCCTCGATGGCGACGATATCGGGGGCGGTTTCCTGCAGGGCATCGAGCAGCATCTGCGTGCGGCGGGCCTTGAAGGCGTCGTCGACCGGCCGGCCCTCGGCATCGGCGATGCCGGAAAAACCGGCGTCGCCGGCAACGATGGTCGGCAGGGCGACGTGGCGCATGCCGGGACCGGGAAAACCGGCGACCGGCGTGCCGCCGGTCACCATCGTCACCTCGAAACTATCCTCGACGAGCGCACGCGCAATGCGGCTCGCCCTGGCGAGATGGCCGATGCCGAGCAGGTGCTGGACGTAGAAGAAGACCCGCGGTGCGCGGTGGACCGTATCGTGGCTCATGTTTGCCGCCATTCCTGCTCGAACAGCGCCGTCAGTTGCCGGATGCTGACCTTGTTGTCGAAATGCGTGCGGACGCGTTCTTCGGCGGCATCGGCAAGCCGGGCGCGCAAGCCGGGTGCGATGATCAGCCTTTCCAATGCGTATGCCAGTTCCTGCGGATTGTCGGGGGGCACAAGAAGACCGTTTTCTCCATCGCGCAGCAGTTCGGGAACCCCTGAAATCGCTGTCGAAACGCAGACCAGCCGCTGGCTCGACGCCTCGACCAGCACATTCGGCAATCCGTCCCGGTCGCCGTCGGCGGTGATGCGGCAGGCGAGCGCGAAGATATCGCTTCTGCGATAGGCGTCGAGCACATCCTTCTGGTCGAGCGCGCCTCGCCAGTCGATGCGCGCCTCGATTCCCAGTTCGGATGCCAGCGCCTTCAGCGTGGCGATTTCGGGACCGCTGCCGATATGCTCGAAGCGCCAATGCAAATTGCCGGGCAAGAGGGCCAGCGCCCGCAGCAGCACGTCGTAACCCTTTTTCTCGACCGCCCGTCCGACGCTGAGGATCGTCACGGTTTCGGCGGCGTTGCTGCCGTCATGCGGTGGCCGCGTTCCCTCGAACGGGGCGAAGCGGGTGAGGTCGAGGCCATGATAGCTGAGATGCACATTGTCCTTGCCGCCCGCCAGCTTTTTTAGATGGTCGAAGCCGGTATGCGTGCAGGTCACGGTCCAGCGGGTGCTTTCGAGCTTGTCGGACAGCTCCCAGTTTTCGGAGGTCCAGATGTCCTTGGCATGTGCCGAACAGGTCCAGGGCGTGCCGGTCATCAGGCTGGCGTAACGGGCGACGGAGGCCGGCGTGTGGATGAAATGCGCGTGCAGCCAGGCACCGCCCTGCGGCCATTCCGCCGCCAGCACGGCGGCCTGCCCCAGGCGTCGGAAGCGGTTGCGGGTGAAGTCGCGCCGGAGGTCGGCGAGAAAGGCGGAGAATGCGGCCTTGAAGCCGGGCAGCTTGCGCGCCTTCCGCCAGGAGCGGAAAACCCTGAGCGGCTCCTCATGGAGATATTCCGGCAGGTAGTGGACAGGTGCGCGGATCTCGTCGTGAACGGGGTGCCGCTTCTTGTCCGTCGGCCGGCGCAGCGCCACCAGCGTCAGGTCGAAGCCGGCCTGTTCGAGGCCGAGCAGTTCCTGGGCGATGAAGGTTTCCGAGAGCCGCGGATATCCCTTCAGGACGACGACGATTTTCCTGTTGTCCGGCAATCGCTCTGCCTATCTCTTGATCACGCGCAGCGGCTCCTTGCCGCCGCGGCCGTCGATCCAGTCTCCGACGATGCGCGAGATATTCGGCAGGCCTTCCAGGCGCAAGCCCTTGGCGTTCACCGAGGGCGGGTTGCGCGACGGCAGGGCCTTCAGCGCTGCGGCAAACCGCAGCGGATCGGCGGATTCCTCCGGCAGCAGCATGTCGATCAGCCCGAGTTCGGCGGCGCGCTGCGCCCGGATCAGCTGTTCCTGGCGCGGCACGATGCGCGGCACGATCAGCGCCGGCTTGTCGAAGGACAGGATCTCGCAATAGGTGTTGTAACCGCCCATAGCGACGACCGCCTTGGCGCCGGCGATCAGTTCCTCCATGCGGTTGTCGAACTCGATCACCTCGATATAGGGGATCTTCGATCCCTTGCGCACCAGCTTGCGGCGCTGTTTCGCCGGCATGTAGGGGCCGAGCACCATCAGGGCGCGGTGGGTCAGCGTCGGGTCCTGCTGGTAGGCATGGATGACGTCATGGATCAGTTCGGCACCGTCGCCGCCGCCGCCGGTGGTGACGAGAATGTAGTCGCCGCTCGGCCGATGGTCGTCGCCATGGTCATGCGAGACGCTGCGCTGCAGGAAGCCGACGAAATCCATTTTCGAGCGCACGGCGGGAGGCACGTCGAGCCCGACCAGCGGGTCGTAGAAATCCGGCGGGCCGTAGACCCAGATGCGATCGTAATATTGCCCGATCTTGCGCATGACGTCGTTGCGCTTCCATTCGGCGTCGAGCAGGTGCGGCGCATCCATCACCTCGCGCAGGCCGAGAACCAGCGTCGTGCCGCGGGTCTTGAGATAAGCGAGCGTTTCCTCCACTTCGCCGCGCAGGCCCATCGGCTCCTTGTCGACGATGAAGATGTCGGGTTCGAAGGTCTCCGCCGTATGGCGGATGATCGACTGGCGCATCTTCAGCGTTTCATGCAGGTCGATGTGTTTTTCCAGCGAAGTGTATTCGCCGTTGCGGAGCTTGATGACGCTCGGGATCTTCACGAAGTCGACGCGGGCGCGATAATCGAAGGCGCCGGCGATCGTCGCCCCCGAAATGATCAGAATGTTGAGCCCGCGATAATCCTCGACAAGGGAATGGGCGATGGTGCGGCAGCGCCTGAGGTGACCGAGCCCGAACGTGTCATGGCTGTACATCAGGATGCGGGCATCTTCGAAACGGCGCATCATGCGCTGACCTTCCAATCGGCCCCGTCCGGACCAGCTTTACGGTTACAGGTGCTGTTCATCGTCGAATCCGTTACTTGTACGGATCGGCCGCGTCGCGCAAGCCGTCTCCCAGAAAATTGAATGCCAGTATCACCAGGATCACAGGAATGGTGGGGAACAAGAGCCAGGGATAGAAGGCGATGACGCTCACGCTCCTGGCTTCGGTGAGAAGAATGCCCCAGCTGGTGATCGGCGGCCGCAGGCCGAGGCCGAGGAAGCTGAGCGCCGTCTCGCCGAGAATCATTCCGGGGATCGAGATGGTCGCGGTGGCGATGAGATGGGACATGAACCCCGGCACCAGGTGGCGGCCGATGATGCGGCTCGACTTCGCCCCCATCAGCTGCGCCGCCAGCACGTAGTCTTCTTCGCGCAGCGACAGGAGTTTTGACCGTACGGCGCGGGCAAGTCCCGTCCAGTCGAGCAGGCCGAGGATGAGGGTGATGCCGAGATAGATGAGGATGGGGCTCCATGTCACCGGCATGATCGCTGCCAGCGCCATCCACAGCGGAATGCTCGGGATCGACTGCAGCACCTCGATGATGCGCTGCGCCACGAGGTCGAAAATGCCGCCGTGATAACCGGCCAGCCCGCCGATGACGATACCGAGGATGAAGCTGACGGTGATGCCGAGCAGGCCGATGGTCAGCGAGATGCGGGCGCCGTAGATGATGCGCGACAGCACGTCGCGGCCAAGCCGGTCGGTGCCGAGCAGGAAGAACTGCCCGTCCTTGGCCGGACAGACGAAATGCGTGCTGGCATCGAACAGGCCCCAGAACCGGTAGGGATCGCCGCTGCAGAAGAAGCGCAGCGGTTCGATGTCGTCGGGCTTTTCGGTGTAGACGCGCCGCAGCGTATCCATGTCCAGCGTCATCTCGCGCCCGTAGACGAACGGGCCGACGAAGGTGCCGTCATGGAAGAGATGGATGCCTTGCGGCGGCGCATGAATGAAATCGACATTGCGGCTGTGCAGGTTGTAGGGCGCCAGGAACTCGCAGATGAGGATCATCAGGTAGAGCACGGCGAGGAAGATGCCGGAGGCGAGCGCCAGCTTGTGCCGCTTGAATTTCCACCACATCAGCCGCAGCTGCGAGGCGCTGTTGACGCGGATCTGCGCCGGCGTCATCTCCTTGACCGCATAGGGATCGAAGGGCGCGGTGGAAACGAAATGCGCCAGCGGTGCGCCGGATTCGGGAAGAGGCGATGACGTCACTTGGCACTCCCACCCTGAAGCCGGATGCGCGGATCGAGAAAGGCGAGCGCGATGTCCGATATCAGCATGCCGATCACCGTCAGGAAGGCGAGGAACATCAGGAACGAGCCCGCCAGATACATATCCTGGCTTTGCAACGCCTTAATGAGCATCGGCCCCGTCGTTTCCAGCGACAGCACGATGGCGGTGATTTCGGCGCCGGAGATGATCTGCGGCAGGATCGAGCCGATATCGGCGACGAAGAAATTCAGCGACATGCGCAGCGGATATTTGATGAGCGCCCGGAAGGGATGCAGCCCCTTGGCGCGGGCGGTGACGACATATTGCTTCTGCAACTCGTCGAGAAGGTTGGCGCGCAGGCGCCGGATCATGCCGGCGGTGCCGGCGGTGCCGACGATGATCACCGGTATCCAGAGATGTTCCAGGATCGACTTCGCCTTTTCCCAGCTCATCGGCTCGCCGAGGAATTTCTGGTCCATAAGGTGGCCGATCGAGATGCCGAACCAGATGTTGGCGAAATACATCAGGATCAGCGCCAACGTGAAGTTGGGGATGGCGATGCCGAGCAAGCCGAGGAAGGTCAGGCCGTAGTCTCCCCAGCTATATTGATGGGTCGCCGAATAGATGCCGATGGGAAACGCCACCAGCCAGGTGACGAGGATGGTGCAGAAGGAGACGAGGATCGTCAGCCACAGGCGGTCGCCGACCACTTCGTTGACGGGCAGCTGGTATTCGAAGGAATAGCCGAAATCGCCGGTCAGCATGCCGCCGACCCAGTGGAAATAGCGCAGGATCGGCGGTTTGTCGAAACCGTATTGCGCCCTGAGCTCCTCGATTTCCTGCATGTCCACGCCTTCGCCCTGCGCCTGCAGTTCGGAGATGTAGCTTTCGAAATAATCGCCCGGCGGCAGTTCGATGATGGTGAAGATCAGTGCCGAGATGATCAGCAGCGTCGGGATCATCGCGGCGATGCGCCACAGGATGTATCGCATCATCATCAGGCGATATCCTCGCCGTACCAGAACGTATCGGGCATGTAGACACCGAGGTAGCAGGTGGGATCGAAACCGTAGAGACCGCGCTCGGGCACGTTGCGCATATGCGCCGAGCGCAGGATCGGCTGCAGCGTCTGGTTGACGATGCCGATTGAGAAGACCTGGTCGGTATAGATCGCCAGCATCTCGCCCCATATGTCGGTGCGTTCCTCAGGCGTGCGGGCGTGATACCAGCTCTTCAGGAGCTCGACGAGCCGGGCGGCCTCGGCAACCTCGGGCGCATGGCCCTTCTGGCCGTTGGACAGGTAATGCATGCCCCAGACCGGCCATTGCAGCTGGTCGTCGGTGGTCGGCGCCAGCTGGCTGGGGTTCATGTCGCGGGTGGGTACGCCGTTTTCGAGGCCGGGCCACATGGTCATCATGATCTGGCCGCCCATGGTGCGCGAGCGGAAGACGTCGCGCTGCGAGGTGCGGATGAACAGCGAAATGCCGATCTTGCGCCAGTGGTCGGTGATCAGTTCCAGCACGTCGGTATCGAGCGTGCTTTCGCCGGCGGTCTCGACGACGATCTGCGCCTTCCGCCCGTCCGGCAGCAGCCGGATGCCGTCGCTGTCGCGGTTCTGCAGGCCGAGTTCGTCCAGCAGCCTGTTGGCGGCATCGGGGTCGTGGCTGCTCCAGGCGGTGGCATACTCCGGTTTGTACAGCGGGCTGTCGGGCAGGATCGTGTCGCTGCTCGGCCTGGCGAGCCCGTAGAACACCACCTTGTTGATTTCCTCGCGGTCGATGGCAAGCGACAGCGCCCGGCGGAATCGCGCATCCTGCAGCAAGCCCCGCCAGGTGTCGTCGCCATAATTGAGGTTGGGCAGCAGCGCGATCTTCGAGCCGCGCGTCGCCTTCCACAGGCCGACCTTCACCGGATAGCGTTTCTCGGCATCCTTGAGGAAGGCGTAGTCGGCAAAATCGATGCCGGTCGCCTGCAGGTCGCTTTCGCCGGTGCAGGCCTTGGCGGTGATGATCGAGGACGAGCTGACGTTGAGCAGGAAACGATCGATATAGGGCAGCTGCGTGCCATTCTGGTCGACGCGGTGGAAATAGGGATTGCGCTCGAACACGAACTGTTCGGCTGGCGGCTTCGTGGTGTTGCGCCAGGGGTCGAGCGTCGGCAGTTCGGGGTTTTCCGGCCGGTAGCTGCGCGACATCTTGATGTGCAGGTCGACCCAGCTCTTGGTGCGCTGTTCCTTCATCAGGCCGGCCAGGCGGTTGGCGTTCTGGTACTTCTGGTGGAACTGCTGCATGTAATGCGCCGGCATGACGATGGTCAGCGGCTGCGGCGCGGCCAGGCGCGGCAGGAAATCCGGGTTGGGACCGTCCCAGCTGTAGCGCACGGTCAGCTCGTCGATCACCTCGAAGCGCGGCGGCTTGCCGTCGACCAGAAGATCGGTCGGCAACCCGCCCTTGCGCAGGTTCTCGTCGAGGATGACGTCCTCCCAGCAATAGCGGAAATCTTCCGCGGTGAAGAGCCGGCCGTCCGACCAGCGGTGGCCTGCACGGATCTTGAAGGTGAAGACCTTTTCATCGACATGCTCGTAGCTTTCGAGGATATCGGCGGAAAGATCGAGCTTGTCGTCGTAGCCGACGAGCCGGGCATAACCGCAGATGGTCATCAGGCGGATGTCCTTGGCGCTGCCGATCAGCATGCGCGCGGTGCCGCCATATTTGCCGACATCCCGGCCCATGGCGGCGAGGTCCACGACCCGCGGGTTCTTTGGCAGGCGCCCGGCCGCCGTCGGCAGCTTGCCGGCATTCATCAGCGGGACCAAGAAATCGGGTTCGAGGCGACGCGCCGCGGCTGTGGCCGGAATGGCCGTCGAGGCAAGCATTGCCAGGAGCGTTCTGCGCCGGATCATGGCTGCAATTCCCTGACATCGGCGTTCCGGCGTGCCAGGACGATATGCCCGCCGCCGAGATCCGCCGCCGCCAGCGCGTTGTCATCGTTATCGGCGCGAAACTGCGCAGCCCAGCTTGCCGTTCCCGTCGCGCCGCAGGCCTGCACGGCGGCGAAATCCAGCGGCCGGTCGAGATCGGGGAAAGGAACGGCGGCCAGCAGGGCCTTGGTGTAGGGGTGCACGGGCGAGCGCATCAGCGTCTCGCGCGGTGCAAGCTCGACGATGCGACCGCCGCACATCACCGCGATGCGGTCGGCCATGTAGTCGACCACGGCGAGATTGTGGGAAATGAAGAAGTAGGTGAGGCCCAATTCTTTCTGCAGATCCTTGAGAAGATTGAGGATCTGGGCCTGCACCGACACGTCGAGCGCCGAGACCGGCTCGTCGCAGATCATCAGGTCCGGTCCGAGCGCCAGGGCGCGGGCGATGCCGATGCGCTGGCGCTGGCCGCCGGAAAAGCTGTGCGGGTAGCGGTTCAGCGCGCTCTGGTCGAGGCCGATCGCCTGCACCAGGCGCAACACCTTTTCCTTGCGCTCCTGCGCCGAACCGCGATCGTGGATTTCCAGCGGTTCGCTCAGGATATTCTGGATGGTCATGCGCGGCGACAGCGAAGACACAGGATCCTGGAAGACCATCTGGATCTTGGTGCGCAGGGTCTTGAGGTCGTTGCCCTCGGCTGACAAGACGTCGATCGCCTTGCCGTCGCGGTCGAAATAGGTGACGGAGCCGGAATCCGGCGTCACCGCCCGCATGACGATCTTGCTCAGCGTGCTCTTGCCGCAACCGCTTTCACCGACGATGCCGAGACATTCGCCGCGACGCACGTCGAAGCTGACGTCATCGACGGCGCGCACGCCGGCGGCGGTGTTTTTCCCGAACCAGCTGGATTTGCGCGTGCCGTAAGTCTTTATGACGTTGCGCACGGAGAGGAGGATCTCGGGTCCCTGCCTTTCCTGCTTCCGTTTGCCGATCAGCGTGTCGGCATTGACGGGAATTTCGCGCAGCGCCTTCAGCCGCTCGCCGGGTTTCATGTCGAAATGCGGCACGGCCGCCATCAGCCCCTTGAGATAGGGATGCGCCGGCCGGCGGAAGATCGTTTCGACCGGCCCCGCCTCCATGATCTCGCCGCGATAGATCACCACCACCTCGTCGGCGACGTTGGCCACGACGCCGAGGTCGTGGGTGATCAGCAACATCGCCATGTTGAGCTTGGCCTGCAGTTCCCGCAAAAGCTGGAGGATCTGCGCCTGGATGGTGACGTCGAGCGCGGTGGTCGGTTCGTCGGCAATCAGCAGGGAGGGGCGGCAGATCAGCGCCATGGCGATCATGGCGCGCTGCCGCATGCCGCCGGAAAGCTCGAAGGGATACATCTCGCGGGTGCGGGCAGGATTGGCAAAACCAACCAGGCCCAGCATCTCCTCGACACGGTCGCGTGTTTCCGCCTTGCTGACCGGTTCGTGGATACGCAAAGCCTCGCCGACCTGGTTGCCGATCGTGTGCAGTGGCGAAAGCGAGGTCATCGGCTCCTGAAAGATCTTGCCGAGCCGGCGGCCGCGCAGGTCGCGGATCGCCTTGCCGTCGCGCGGCAGGGACAGGATATCGATCGGGTTGCCGGGATTTTCAGGATCGCAGAAAAGAATGCGGCCGGTGGCGGAGGCGGTATTCGGCAGGATGCCCATCACCGCCTGGCTGATCACCGACTTGCCGGAGCCGGATTCGCCGACCAGCGCCGTGACTTTGCCAGGCAGAACGCGCAAGCTGGCGTTGCGAACCGCTTCCAACTGGCCACCCATCATTTTGAAGGCGATGCCCAGTTGCTCGATGCGCAACAGATCTGCCCCTGAATTCATGCCAGCAGTTTTCCTTGTTGCTTGCGAAATGGCTGTATGATTTCAAGACTAGCGGAGGGCCAAGTCACTGTCCATGGGCTTCAAACTGTAAAAGATACAGGGAAAAATGAATGTGAACAGTCAAGTTTTCCGCCATGGAGATGGGGCTCAGTCGATCCTGGCGCAAGCGGATTTGTCCGCAAGTACATCCTCGCATTTGGACGAACGGCGGAAGTCGTCGTAATATAGCGTCCAGTTGGTGGTATCGGCGGCCCGGTAAGGGCCGAACTTGAAATACTGGTTTTCGCCGAGCCCGCGATCGCCGTGGCCGATATGACCCTTGATCGACACGATCCACGTGTCGTTTGCAAAGATCTCGATATGACCGGTGCCGTCGGGCCCGGGCTTGGTCATAATCGCGAAATCGATCCAGCCGGAATCCGGTTTCGGCAGAAAGTTGCCGCGGTCGATGACCTGGAGCTTGTCGCTGCAGGAATTGAAGATGCCTGCATCCGCGGCCGTATAGGTTTCGTCACCGACGATGAAGGCGCGGATCTGGTTCGTTTCCGGACGCAGCCAGACCGGCACCTGTCCCGACGGGCAGTTGGCGGCCTGTCCCTTCGGGCCGGTGGACGTGCCGTCGAAATAGTTGGTTTCGACGGTGGCGAAAAGCTTGCCGTTGTTCATGCGCAGGGCAAGGAAGGGGCTGAAGTCGCCTTCCGCATCCGGGCCGATCTCCCGCTTCCATTGGGCGATCAGGTAGCGGTGGTCGTCCGACGGGATCGGATCGGCAAACTTGACGGCAAAACCGTACCAGACGGCCGCGTCGTAAGGCACGCGCAACGCGGTCTTTTCCCAGATCTCCGCCCGCTCGCTGCAGCCTTCGCTCTCGGCGGCGCAATGCGGCTTGACGCTCAGCTGAAGGGCGCCGGCGCCGGTGCGCTTGACGGCGCTCTGGAAGACCACCGTTCCGGCGCTCTGCTCGCTGTTTTCGCGGTAATACAGGCCGCCTTCGGGCGAAAAATCGCTGCCGTCGAAGCCGTCCACCAGTTTCTGCTGGAGAGGATCCGCCAGGGCCGGCCCGCTGGTCACAAGTGCGAAAGCAAGAAGCAGGGCACGACCCGGTTGTGCGATCATTGAAGCAGCGTCTCCAGCATGTCGTTGGTTTTCTGTTTGCGGCTGTTGCGATACAGCAGCATGACGCGCTCGGCTTCCGACTGCAAGTCGAGGCTGTCCTTTTCTATCGCCTCTGCGGGGTCTACCTTCAGGTTGCCTTCGCCGGGCAGCAGCACGGTGACCTTCTGCCTGAGGCCGCGCAGCCGCTCCTGGCCGAGCGTCACCCAGTCGCCGCCGCAATAGGTGGCGAAAGCCTGGCTGGCGATGACCGGCTGGCTGAATTTCTTGGTCAGGCCCTGCAGGCGCTCGACCTCGTTCACGGCGCCGCCGAAGGCGGAGAAGGTCAGGCGATCCCGGAGACCGACATTGCCGAACATGACGTTGCCGATATGCAGCCCGACGCCGTAGCGGATTTCGCCGACGCCGGCCTTCTTGCGCTCGATGTTCAGTTCCTGCATGCGCAGCGAGGCCTGGCGGACGGCGGCCATGGCGGCCCGCGTCGCCTTCTGCGATGGCTCGCGGTGGCGCCCGCACGGATAGACCGCCAGGAAACCGTCACCGATGAAGCTGAGGATTTCGCCGCCGTTGCGGTTGAACGGCGTGGCGATGGCATCGAAGAACTGGTTGAGCGTGTCGATGTAGACCTGTCTGCCTTCGCGCTCGGCAAGCAGGGTCGACTGGCGCATGTCGGCCATGACCAGGGCGGCGCGGATGGTTTCGCCGTCGCCGCGGCGAATCTGGCCGGAAAGCACGCGCTTGCCGGCATTGCCGCCGAGATAGGTGGTCAGCATGTTGTCGGCGAGCTTGCCGAGCACCGCCATCTTGGCCGCCACGGCCAGGCTGTTCTGGATCTTCAGCAGCGCCTCGATGACGTCGTCGTTGAAACCGCCCGGAAGATCGGTGGTCCAGGAGCCCAGCATGCCCTGGCCGGTGCCGTCGCCGAAGGATTGCACGAAGGCGAGATAGTCGGTGGCACCGAGCTGCTTGAGGTCGTCGAAAACCGGAAATTCCGAAGGGGTTGCTACATCGATGCGGCGGCGCAGATATTCGAGATTGTTGCTCAGCAGGTAAAAATAGGGGCTGCGCAGGATCCGTTCGGAATCCGGGCCTTCGAGAACCTTGCGGAAACCTTCGACCGTCACGCCCTTGCCGCGCTGCCATGTGAAGCCCAGCGCGTCGTAGAGCGGATGCAGCATCGAAAAACTCAGGTGAACGCGCACCAGCGGCAGGCCTGCTGCGGCGAGGCGCTCGCAGAAACCCTTGATCAGCGGCTCGAGATTTTCACCATCCAGCGCCGCCTTCTTCAGCCAGGCGCTGACACGGTCGATCAGGGTGGTGGATACGTTCGCGCGATACATGTTCATCGCATGTCCTTGTCGTGCCGGCGAAAAGCCATTCTGGCCGAAGCGCCGGCGGTAGGAGAAGATCTGTGCGGACTCGATGATCGACCCGGGCTCCCAATATATGCACCGCGCCGCACAAAACCAGATTGCCGAAGCGACAAATTTGCCGGCATTCGATTTCCGGCGGCGCCGTCTGCGTGGGTTCGACATCCTTGACAGCCGGCTTTTTTGCCCCCAACTGGACGGCAATTCCTTCCGAAGGGCAGATATGTTGGATACCGTGACCCGAGCAGACGCTCTCCGAGACGACCTTCTTTCCCGTATCGCGCAACGGTCGGCCACTGTCGGCATCATCGGCCTCGGTTATGTCGGGCTGCCGCTGGCGATGACCATCGCGCGTGCCGGCTTTACCGTCACCGGCTTCGATATCGACCCGTCGAAGATCGTCGCTCTGGATGCCGGCCGCTCCTATATCGAGGCCGTACACGATCATGTCTTGTCGGCGGAAAGTGCTGCCGGCCGGTTCCGGTCGACCACCGATTTTGCCTTGCTCGCCCGATGCGACGTCATCGTCATCTGCGTGCCGACGCCGCTGACGCGGCATCGCGATCCGGATCTCTCCTTCATCGTCAAGACCTCGCGCCAGATCGCCGCCACGCTCAGGGCCGGGCAGCTGGTGGTGCTGGAATCGACGACCTATCCCGGCACCACGGATGATGTCGTCCGGCCGATCCTGCAGGAAACCGGGCTTTTATCCGGTCAGGATTTTTTCCTCGGTTTTTCGCCGGAGCGCGAAGATCCGGGCAACCGCGATTTTTCCACCTCCAGCATTCCCAAGGTGGTGGCCGGTGATGGCCAGGCCGCCTCCGCCGTGATGCATGCCTTCTATGCGGCGGCCGTGACGACGGTCGTGCCGGTGTCGTCCAATGCCACGGCGGAAGCGGTCAAACTCACCGAAAACATTTTTCGTGCCGTCAACATCGCGCTCGTCAACGAATTGAAGGTCGTCTATGAGGCGATGGGCATCGATGTCTGGGAGGTCATCGAGGCGGCCAAGACCAAGCCTTTCGGCTATATGCCGTTTTATCCCGGTCCCGGTCTCGGCGGGCACTGCATCCCGATCGATCCCTTCTACCTCACCTGGAAGTCGCGCGAATATGAATTGCCAACCCGGTTCATCGAACTTGCCGGCGAAATCAATTCCGCCATGCCGCGCCACGTCGTCGGCCGGCTTGCGGAAGCGCTGGACCGGCAGGCCGGCAAGGCGCTCAGCCGTTCCAGGGTGCTGGTGATCGGGCTCGCCTACAAGAAGAACGTGCCGGATACCCGCGAGAGCCCGTCGCTGAAACTCATCGAACTGATCGAGGAGCGCGGCGGCGAGACGGGGTATCACGATCCGCACGTCGCGGAAATTCCGCCGACGCGGGAATACGCCTTCCTGCGCGGGCGAAAGTCGGTCACGCTCAACGAAGATGCGGTCAAGGGTTTCGATGCGGTGCTGATCGCTACCGATCACGATGACGTCGATTATGCGGCGCTCGCCCGCTGGTCGCCGCTGATCGTCGACACCCGCAACGTTTTTCACAAGCGCGGCCTAAGCGGCGCCAACATCGTCAAGGCGTAAGGGCTGTCGCAGGCTGGGACTTGCGCTTGAGGGCGCTGGCGGCGGCGGCATAACCGCCGGCGGCGCCGTCGATGAAATGCATGTGGTCGCGCTGCAGCGGGGTCGGCACCAGGCAGGTCATCAAGGCCGATTCCTGCTGGTGCAATCCATAGCGGCAGATGCCGGCCTGGGATGCCGTCTCCAGCCGTTCGGTGATCCGACGAAGCCGGTCGGCATCGACGTCGATCGTCATCTTCAGCCCGTCGTCGAACTTGCGGAAGTCGCTGTTGTCGGCAAGGTCGCGTTTGTAGCGGGCGGCGTCGAAGCGCCCGAGGTTGAGGCCGGTGCGGTAAAGCATCACGATCAACAGGTGCTCCGCCAGAATGCGCAGCCGCCGCTTCCATGTCATGCCGCCCGGTGCGGTCGCCTTGATTTCCGACCGGACACCGGCGCGCGACAGGCCGATCTCTGGTCCGTCCTCCGGAACGGGGTGGCCGCCACGCTCCTCGCCGGCAGCCAACGCGATGATGTCGCTGACCAGGGCAAGAAAGGCAGGCCCGTCGTCGCGCTCGCCGGGAATGGTGATGATCGATACGATGAGGCCGTGGCGGGAGCGGATCGGATTCCAGCGGCACGAGAGGCCGCGGAGGTCGGGCCGGGTGCCGGCGGGCGCGGGCGTGATGGCGAAAAGCCCCTCTTTCATGCGGGCTTCCGCCCAACTGGCGCCGCCGCCGGCAAACATGGCGTAGGTCACGTATTCGCTGGCCTGGAAGCGGGCGACCCGCACATCCTGGCCGGCCTGGCGGATATCGGCAACGGGGATGATGGCGGCGCGCATCGTCAGGCCAAGTTCTTCGCCGACCCAGCGCTGCGTGGCGGCCAGCGCCTTGGTGGCGGACGATGTGGCCGAGGGCGGCACGGCCACCATGGCGCCGTCGCCGCCGAAGACGAAAGGCAGATCATGGCGGTCGAGCGCGTTGAGGATGGCCGAAATTACGGCGGTGCCGGCCACGTTGACATCCTTGTATCGACCCGCGGCGATGGCGCCGGTGGAATCGACGATATCGGCAATCGCCAGCACCCAGCCGGCAGGCAGGGGCGTATAATTGCCGATGTCCGCAACACCTTCGAACTGCGTGAGGATCGGTGCGTCGAACGCGTCTGTCGCCAGCGTCTGGGTCATGGCTCAGACTAGCACAGTCCGAGTGCCGGAGCGATGGCCAATCAGTCGCGGCCATCCGGCGGAAGCAGGAGGATGTCGGCCTGTTTTTCTATCGAGACGAGGTCGCCGACGGCTATCGGCCGGATGCCGTCCTCGCCGAAAAGCAAGCAGTCGCCGTAAAAGCGCGAGAGCAGCCGGACGAATTCCACTGTTGCCTGCCTGCCGTAGAAGACCGGCGAAAACTCCATGTAGAGCGGCACCTGCCGCGCCATCAGAAAACCCATCGACCGGCAGGCCGCCGGTTCGTAACCTTCGATATCCATCCAGACGAGGCCGATATCCTCGGCGGCGACATTCGCCATGGCGAGGATCTCGTCCACCGGCCGCACCGCCACCGTGATCTGGATGTCGTCGCGGCTCTGGCGCAGGGCGCTGCTCTTGCCGTGGTTGTTGCGGTGCTGGAAGAAATCGATCTCCCCGTGCCGCTCGCCGACGGCATATTGCAGCGCGGTGACCTGAGCCTCCAGGCTGTTCTGGGCGATGTTGGCCTGCAGCAGGCGATGGTTGCGCGGATCGGGCTCGACGGCGACGATGTGGCGGAAGGTGTTCGCCAGGCTGAAATACACCGTCTGCGTGCCGATATTGGCGCCGAGTTCCAGCATCGCGCGGCCATCGAGGGGAAGGCCACGTTGCCGCAGCACCGCAAGCAGCCGCTCGACATTCGGCCGCTCGAAATGGCCCTTGCGAAAGATCTTGCGGCCGATGTAGTCGCCGGGATCGAAGGTCATCGCATGGTCGCCGCAATCGACCGTCATTGCCGTGACCCGTCCGCCGATGGCACTGATCAGCAGTTCGCGGCCGTAGCGGGTGTCGAAGAAACGCCGTGCGAGGGCATTCCGGATCTTCTTCAGCCGGCGTCGCAGTCTTCTGGTGGCCGCCGACAGGCGGTTGTCATGCGCACGAGGAGTGTTCATCGCCTGCGCCATAGCATGCCGCCGGCACGGCGTCTTCCCCCGGGATGGCGGCCTCTGCGGCCAGGTGATGCTGCAATGCACCGTTGCCCGATAAAAACGCCGTGGCGACCGGAAGGCTGCGTTTTTTGTGCTGCGGTTCTTCGTCGAGGGTATATGCAGCAGCATCATGTCTCTTAAATCCCGCGGCTATATCTTCGCCCTCGTGGCGATCGTGATCTTTGCGATGCAGGACGGTATTTCGAAGCATCTCGGCGGCGCTTATCCGCCGATCTTCATCACCATGCTGCGCTTCTGGGCATTCGCCGTGTTTGCCGTCGTCCTCGCATCGCGCACCTCTGGCAGCCTCAGGAAAGCGGCGGCGACGAAGCGGCCGTTTCTGCAGGTCTCGCGCGGCATCTTGCTTGCGGTGCAGATCGTCATCGCCATCACGTCGTTCGCCGTCGTCGGCCTTGCCTATACGCAGGCGATCTTTGCCTCCGGCCCGCTGATCGTCGCGCTCCTGTCGATGCCGCTGCTCGGCGAAAGGGTCGGCTGGCGGCGCTGGACGGCGATCTGCGCCGGGCTGGTCGGCGTGCTGATCATCCTGGCGCCGCAGGACGGCATCCCGCGCCTGACGGTGCTCATCCCGCTCGTCGCGGCGGTGATTTTTGCCCTTTACGTCCTCACGACCCGCATGGCGGGCCGCGACGATCCGGCGATGACCAGCTTTTTCTACACCGGCGTCGGCGGTGCGGCGGTGATGACGCTGATCGGTCCTTTCTTCTGGACATGGATGTCGCCGGGCGACTGGCTGTGGATGCTGCTTTTATGCATGACCGGCATTTCCAGCCATTATTTCCTGATCCGCGCCTACGATATCCTCGATGCGGCGGCCGCGCAGCCGTTGATGTATCTCCAGCTTGTCTTCGCTTCGATCATGGGCACGACGGTTTTCGGCGAGACCCTGACGATCAACATGATCGCCGGGTCGATCGTGGTGGTGGCAGCCGGCATCTTCACCGTCTGGCGCGAAAGCGTCGTCGCGCGCCGGGCGGCGGCCAAAGCGAATAGCCAGGCCTGACGGGGTAAGGGAGCGTCAAGCTTCCGTCGGACGCTCCTCGTTCATTCCACCGAGAATTTCACGCACATCGGCGTGCCGATCTCGATTGCCTTGCCCGTATCCGTCAGTGTCCCCGTTTCCGCGTCGCGGGCGAAGATCGAGATGCGGTCGGCATTCTGGTTGGCGGAGAACAGGTGGCGGCCGGAGGGCGTCAGCGCCAGATTACGCGGCGTCGCCCCGCCGCAGGGAAAAAAACCGACCGTGCCGAGCGTTCCGGTTTCGCCATCGACGGCGAAGATGGAAATGCTGTCGTGTCCGCGGTTGGACCCGTAGAGGAAACGCCCGTCCGGCGAGATCTGGATATCGGCGCAATGGTTGGAGGCGCGCGCCTGCGCGGGCACGGCCGGCTGCTCGTCGATCGGCGTTAGCACGCCGGTCTGTGGGTCGAGGCCGAAGCTGGCGACCGTCGAATTCAGCTCGTTCATCAGGAACAGCAGACGGCCGTTCGGATGCAGCGCCACATGGCGCGGGCCGGCGCCGGCGGCGGTGTGGGTCTTGGCGACCTCGGTCAGCGCGCCATCGGCATCCAGCCTGTAGGTCGTCAGCGTGTCGGTACCGAGATCGGCGACGACGGCGAGATTACGGGACAGAAGCTGTGTGACGCTGTGGGCGTGGCTGCGTTCCTGGCGGCTTGCGTCCGGGCCGGTACCGCGCTGGGCGATGCTGCCGATCGGCGGCGTCAGGCCGCCATCGGAACGGATGCCGTAGACCACGACCGATCGGTCCGGTCCGCCTTCGCCCATGCCGTAATTGGCGACCAGCAGTTTCGAGCCGTCGCTGCTGACGGTGTTGTGGGCGGTGATGCTGCCGAGAGACGGCTGCATGTTGATGTAATCGAGCCGTCCGGCTGCGCGGTCGAAGCGGAAGGCGGTGACCAGGCCTTCCTTCCAGCCGAAGATTTCGGAGTTGGCATACACATGCGTGCCGGCCGCATTCACCGACAGGAAGGTCGGATTTTCGATCTCCGGCGCTTCGGCGAGTTTATTTATCACCAGTGTCTCTTCATCAAAGCTGAAGACGGCAAGGCCATTGCCGCGTGCGCCCTGAAAATACGGAGCCTCGCGGTTCAGCGTGCCGACGAAGGCAAGATAAGTCGCGCCCATTTTTCCTCCCGAATCCCGTTGGCCGAAGCATGCGGGCCACGGAACCGTTTCTCCCCCGTCGCGCCCCGCCTGACCAGTCACATATTCACGGAGAGGTCTTGCAAATGAAATCCATATGTGAAAATAATCTTCACATAAAAAGATATTGGGAGGAGAGAGACCATGGGAAGCCATCAGGCATCCGTGTGGCAAAGGCGGATTTCGGTTCGCTTTTCAGGTTGTGCTGGAGCGGCGGCATGACCGCGTCCGCGCCGACCGTCGGCGTTTCCTCCACCCATCCGAAAAACATGCCGGCCGACCATGCCGCCTTGCCGGTGTGGAATGCCGAGAACTGGTTTTACGAGGACTGGCCGGTCGGCCAGAAGATTCGCTCCCTGCGCCGCACCATGGCGGAAGGCGACAGCCACCTGTTCAACACGCTGGTGACCGATATCCACCCCTATGTGCAGGATCAGATGTTTGCGGAGAGCGAAGGCATCTTCGGCCGGCGGCTGATTGCCGGTGCCTTCGTCTTCTCCGCCGGCCTCGGCCTCGTCGCCACCAATTGCATCAATGCGTTTTCCTACGGTTACGACCGGTTGCGCTTCATCAAGCCGGTGTTCATCGGCGACACGATCTATGCGATCCGCACCAACCTCGACAAACAGCCGAAGTACCGGGAGATGGGCCTGATCCGGGCCAGCTACGAAGTCTTCAAGGGAGAGGGCGAACTCGTTCTCTACTGCGAGCACCTGCAGACGGTAAAATACAAGAATCCGGCCGATTTCATCGGCAAAACCGAGAAGTAAGAGATTATGACTGCCGAGAATGAATTGCCGTTGTCGGGCCTTGTCGTCATCGACATGAGCCAGTTCCTGTCCGGGCCCTACTGTTCGTTGCGGCTGATGGACCTGGGCGCCCGCGTCATCAAGATCGAACGCCCCGATGGCGGCGACCTGTCGCGCCGGCTCTATCTGAGCGACACCGAGATCGGTGGCGATTCGACGATCTTCCACGCCATCAACCGCGCCAAGGAAAGCCTGGCGATCGACCTGAAGAACCCTGACGATCTCAAGGCGCTGCGGACGCTGATCACCAAGGCGGACGTTCTCATCCAGAATTTTCGCCCCGGCGTCATCGAGCGCCTCGGCCTGCATTACGATGCGGTCCGGGAGATCAATCCGAAGATCGTCTATGCCTCGATCAGCGGCTATGGCGAGGACGGTCCCTGGGTCAAGCGCCCCGGCCAGGATCTTCTGGCGCAGTCCCGCTCCGGTGTCATGTGGCTGAACGGCGACGAGAGCCAGGGTCCGGTGCCGTTCGGCCTGGCGATCGGCGACATGCTGGCCGGCGCTGCCGCCTGCCAGGGTATTCTGGCGGCCCTGGTTCGTCGCGGCATCAGCGGCAAGGGCAGCCATGTCGAGACCAGCCTGCTGGAGGCGCTGGTCGACTTCCAGTTCGAAGTGCTGACGACCCACCTGAACGACGGTCGGCGCCTTCCGAAGCGGTCGAACGTCCGCAGCGCCCATGCCTATCTTTCGGCGCCCTACGGTGTCTATCATGCGGCCGACGGTTACCTGGCGATCGCCATGACGCCGATCCCGAAGCTTGCCGCGCTGCTCGGCATGGAGGAGACGCTGGCTGCCTACAGCGATCAGCCGTCCACCTGGTTCACCTCCCGCGACGAGATCAAGGCGCTGATTGCCGAGCGCATCGCGACGAAGACCATCGACGAATGGCTGGCGATCCTCGAGCCCGCCGATATCTGGTGCGCCAAGGTGCTGAACTGGAACGAACTCCTGGAAAGCGACGGTTTCCAGATCCTCGACATGCTGCAGACGGTCACCCGCGAAGACAATGTGTCGATCCTGACCACCCGCTCGCCGATCCGCGTCGACGGCCAGCGCCCGAAATTCGATCGTGCCGCTCCCCGCATCGGTGAGCAGAGTGCAGCCATTCGCGAGGAGTTCGGCCTGTGAGCAACGTAACGCTGAAAGGCATGACCTGGAGCCATCCGCGCGGTTACGATCCCATGGTCGCCTGCTCGAAAATCTGGCAGGAAAAGACCGGCGTCACCGTGGAGTGGGACAAGCGCTCGTTGCAGGATTTCGAGACCTATCCGGTGGAAGAGCTGGCACGCGCCTATGACATGATCATCATCGATCACCCGCATGTCGGCAAGATCACCAATGAAAAATGCCTGTTGCCGGTGGATGTCGAAGGCGGCGAGGCCGAACGCCAGGCGCTGGCCGGTGCGAGCGTCGGCGCGTCCTATCCGAGCTACAACTGGCAGGGCCGGCAGTGGGCGTTCCCCGTCGATGCCGCCACCCAGGTGCAGGCCTTCCGGCCGGACCTGATCGAGGCCGCACCGGCGTCGTGGAACGACATGCTGGCGCTTGCCCGCCAGGGCCGGGTGCTGCTGCCGCTGCGTCCGCCGCATACGCTGATGGTCTTTTATACGCTGAGCGGCAATCTCGGCAAAGCCTGCGCCACCGAAGGCCCGGGCGAGCTCATCGATCTCGACACCGGTTCGACCGTCTTCGAGATGATGTGCGAGATTGCGGCGCTGGTCGATCCGGCCTGCTTCGGCATGGACCCGATCGCCGTATTCGAGGCGATGGCGGAGCCGGGGTCGAGGATTGCCTGCTCGCCGCTGATCTACGGTTATCTGTCCTATTCGATTGCGGGTTTCCGGCCGAAACTGATCAAGTTTGCCGACATTCCGGTTGCCGGCACGCTGGGGCCTGTCGGTTCTGCGCTCGGCGGCACCGGCCTTGCCGTGTCCGCCTTTACCAAGTCGCCGAAGGAGGCGCTGGACTTCACCTACTGGATCGCCAGCGGCGATGTGCAGAAAGGCCCCTATGCCGCAGCCGGCGGGCAGCCCGGCCATGCCGCGGCCTGGGAAGACGCCGCCGTCAACGCGGCTACAAGCGATTTCTACCGCGGCACGCGGGCGACGCTGGAAACCGCCTGGGTGCGGCCGCGGCATGACGGCTACATGGACTTCCAGCAGGTGGCATCGGACCGCATCAATGCCGGGCTTCTCGGCAAGGAAAAGGCCGGGGATGTGGTGAAGGACCTGAACCGGCTGTTCGGCGACAGTTTCAAGGCGAAGTAATCCCGGCGGAGGGCCGGACACAGTGGAGGAGAAAAACATGAAGACGATGATGCGCGGCCTGCTGGCCGCGACAGCCATCCTGCCGATGGCCACGTTTGTGCAGGCGCAGGATGTAAGCGGGGTCATCCAGGGTCTGCCGGATCTCCTGAAGGCGCAATATGAAGGCGCGCCGCAGAAGGTGCTGCCGTCCGCCTGGGACAGCTATACGCCGCCGGCCAAGCCCTGGAAATGGTGCCACTCGGAGTCCTATCAGGGCAATCCGTGGCGCGTGACCGTGACGACGGAACTCAAGCGCCTGGTCGATGGCCTGATCGCCGACGGTACGGTGGCAAGCTTCGAAGTCTCCGACTCCAACAACGATGCCAGCCAGCAGATCAACCAGATTCGCGCCTTCATCGACAAGGGTTGCTCGATCATCACCTCGATCCCGGGGTCTGCGACGGCGCTTGATGACGCCATCGATGCAGCGGCGAAGGCCGGCATTCCGTTCATCACGGCGGCCGGTTCGGTCACCAGCCCGAATGCCATCAACGTCGATTCCAATTATGCCCGCTGGGGCTACGACATGATGGCGGCGATCGGTAAGGAACTGCCCGACGGCGGCAACGTACTGCTCGTCGAAGGCATTGCCGGCCATCCGATCGTCGTGCAGGAGCGCGAGGGCGGCGACAAGGCGCTGGCCGAAAACGCCAAGCTCAAGGTTTCCCGCAGCGTCAACGGCAACTGGACGGCCAACGTCACCAAGACCGTCGTGCTGCAGGCGATCGCCACCAACCCGGCGCCGATCGATGCCGTCTGGACGACCGGCAGCGAAAGCCGCGTCGTTGCCGAAGCCTTCGCGGAAGCCGGCCGCCCGGCGCCGCTGATCACCGGTTCGCTGACCGGCGACGCGCTGGGCTACTGGAAGGCCAATCCGGACAAGTACCGCTTCGAAGGCCATGCGCTTCTGCCGCACTGGACCGCCCAGACGCTGTTCCGCGTCGGTGCCCGCATGCTCGACGGCCAGAAGCCGAAGCTGAACACGCTGATGATCCCGATCCCGGCGGTCCACAATGCCGATCTCGGCAACTGGTACAAGGACTGCATGACGCCGGACGCCGTTTCGGTCTTCCCGGTTCCGCCGCAGGATCCGATGCCGGAAGAACTGATGGACGCCTACTTCGACGGCGCCAAGCCGACGATCGGCTGGGATTATTCCAAGACGCCGGACGCCTGCGCCAAGTAAACTGACGACGGCCTCCTTTTGATGGAAGGAGGTTGGAATGAAAGCGTACCGCCAGCCCCTTCTCCCCACCGGGGAGAAGGTCGCGGCAGCGGGATAAGGGGGCCACGCGGCAAAACCTGTCCGTTAGACCCCCTCATCCGACCCTTTGGGCCACCTTCTCCCCGAGGGGAGAAGGGGGAGTGGCGACGCCTGGAAGACAATGTGAGGACCGACCGTTTGGGCGGCCGCCTCCGGACTGGAACTGCGATGCTTGAAATCAAAGACCTGTCGAAGCGCTACGGCGAGACGGTGGCCCTTTCCGGGGCCACGATCGCGTTTCGCGCCGGCACCGTGCACACGATCCTCGGAGAAAACGGTTCCGGCAAGAGCACGCTGGTGAAGCTGCTCTCCGGCATCGTCCAGCCGGACGGCGGAACGGTCACGCTCGACGGGCGCGCATTTTCCGGCCGCGGCCCTTCCGATTTCCAGGCAGCCGGTTTCGCCACCGTGTTCCAGGAGGTGCTGATCGCGCCGGACCGCACGGTCACCGAAAATATTCTCCTCGGCCTCGACGGCCTCGTGCAGCGCAAGGTGCCGCGTGAGAAACGCCGCGAAACGGCGGCTGCGGCGCTGTCCCGTTTCGCGGTGACCGAGGTGCCGCTCGATGCGCCGGCGGGTCAGGTGCCGCTTGCCGCGCAGCAATTGATCGTGCTGGCCCGCGCCGTCGTCCGCCGCCCGCGCATCCTGATCCTCGACGAGGTGACCGCCGCGCTCGATTATGCCGACCGCGAATCCGTCTTCAGGCTGATGCGGCAACTGGCGGCGGAGGGATCGCTGCTTTTGTTCATCACCCACCGCATGGACGAGGTCATGAGCCTCTCCGACCGCATCTCGATCCTGCGCGGCGGCAAGGTCGTGCGCAGCGAGGACAAGGGTGTCTCGACGCCTGCCGAACTGCTGAAGGCCATGGCGCCGCAGACTGCCGCGGAGCTTTCCCATGCCTGATGTCTTGACGCTCGATGTCCGCAATCTTTCGCTTCGCAAGGGCGCTTTCGCCTTTTCCCAGGCCATCCGGCCGGGAGAGATCGTCGGCCTGGCCGGCCTCGACGGTCATGGCCAGGAGCGTTTCCTCGAAGTGCTGGCCGGGCTCAAGGAGCCGGTTGCCGGTGATGTCGTGCTCGACCGGGCCGGCCGGCGGACGGCGGTCACCTCATTTCGCACGGCGGTGGCCAACGGCATCGCCTATCTGCCACGCGACCGGCGCGCCACCGGCATCTTCCCGACGCAATCCGTGCTCGACAATTTCGCCATTTCGACGGTGGAGCGCGATGCGCGTTTCGGCCTGATCAGCGCGCAGAGCCGCAGGCAGCGTTACGACGTCTACCGGCAGCGGCTGTCGATCGTCGCCCCGCAGCCGGATGCAGCGATCACCACGCTGTCCGGCGGCAACCAGCAGAAAGTGCTTTTGGCGCGCGCCCTGGCTTTGGAGCCGGGGGTGCTGCTGCTCAACGATCCGACGCGCGGCGTCGATGTCGCGACGCGGCATGTTCTTTACGACGTGTTTCGTGATCTCGCCCGGGAAGGCATGGCGCTGGTCATCCTCTCCAGCGAGATCGAGGAGATCCTGCTGCTGTGCGGCAGGGTTCTGGTGTTCCGCGACTACGAGATTGCGGCGGAAATGACGGGTGAGGCGATGACGACCGAAAGCGTGATCGCGGCAATGTTCGGGCGGGCAGCATGAGTGCGGGCGGTTATTCTTCCAGGTCGGCGGCGCTCTGGCGCAGCATGGGTTTTGCCGCGCTGCTGCTGGTGGTGTTGCTGGCGGTCAATCTGGTGCTCAATCCGGCGCGGTTCCATCCGGCGGCCTGGGGAGCGCTGATCGGGCTTGCGGCGCCGCTGATCGGGGCCGCACTCGCATCGGCACCCGTCATTCTCGGCGGCCGCGGCGGCATCGACATTTCCGTCGGGCCGACGATGGGTTTTGTCAATGCCATCGTCATCCAGGCGCTGTTCCTCAAGGCGGGAATGTCCTCGCCCTTCGTGCTCATACCGGCGGCGCTGCTGACGGGAGCGGCGATCGGGGCGATCAACGGCTTTCTCACGACCATCGTTCGCATCCAGCCGATTGTCGCGACGCTCGGCACCTATCTGGTGCTGACGGGCGTGACGCTGACGATCCTGCCGGCGCCGATCGGCCCGGCGCCGGCCTGGCTGAAATCCATGTCGGGACCGCTGTCGATCCTGCCGCTGGCGGCAATCTTCCTCGCCTGGTGGGGCATCCGGCGTTTGCCGTACTACGACCAGCTGATGGCGATCGGCAGCGATGACCGCGCCGCCTATACGGCCGGCGTGCCGGTGACCAAGGTGCGCTTCATCGCTTATGTCATCACCGGCACCTTTGCCGGCGTTGCCGGCCTGATGCTGACGGCGCTGATCGGGTCGGCCGATCCGAACATCGGCGCGACCTATACGCTGATCGCCGTTGCCGCCGTTGCGCTCGGCGGCGTCAGCCTTGCCGGCGGACGGGGTGGGCTGCTCGGCGCGGCGATTGGCGCGATCGATATCTTCCTGCTGCAGAGCGTGCTGACCTCGTTCAACGTCTCCACTTATGTATTGCAGATCGCTTACGGCGCCATTCTCGTCGCCGCCGTCGTCCTGACGGCGGTGCAGGAACGGGCCGTCAGGCGGGAGAGGGCATGATGGCCAAACTGAAAACATTCCTCGCCAGCACCAACGGCCGTGTCTTCGGCGCCTTCGTCATTGCGGCATTGCTGCACCTGATCGGCACGCTCGCCATTCCCGGCTATTCGTCGCCCTTCGCGATCCGCGCCATGCTGGTGATCGCCTCGCTGCTGGCGGTCGCCTCCATCGGCCAGACGCTGGTGGTCATACTCGGCGGAATCGATCTCTCTATTCCCTTCGTCATCGGCTTTGCCAATGTCGTGGCGGCGCAACTTTATGGCGACGGCTGGAATTTTGTGCTTGTCTGCCTGCTGGTTTCGGTGATGGCAGCGCTAATCGGCGCCTTCAACGGCTACGTCTCGCGCAAGCTCGACATCCATCCGCTGATCGTCACGCTGGGGGCCGGCATGGTGGTGCAGGGCTGTGTTCTGCTGTGGACCAAGGGTTTCCCTTCCGGTTCGGCGCCATCGGCGGTCTCCGCCTTCGTTTCGATCGGCGGTTCGGCCGGGCCGCTTCCCGTGCCGTGGCTGGTGCCGAGCCTCGTCGTGCTCGCGGCCCTGATCATCCTGATGATGGCACGTTCGCCCTATGGCCGCCGGCTTTATGCGCTCGGCAGCAATCCGGGTGCGGCGCCGCTGGCGTTGATCGATCCCGTCAGGATGTGGGTGATCACCTTTGCGCTCAGCGCCTTCTTCGCTGCCGTTGCCGGCGTGCTGCTGCTCGGCTTTACCGGTTCTGCTTATGGCGATGTCGGCCAGCCCTATTTGTTCCAGACGATTGCCGCCGTTGTCGTCGGCGGCGCGGCACTGGTCGGCGGGCGGGGCAGCTATCTCGGCACCATTGCCGGCGTGCTGGTACTGACGGAAATCAATACGCTGCTGATCGGCCTCGGCTTCCAGCCGGCCATGGTGCAGGCGGCGCTTGGCCTGATCATCATCCTGCTCGTGTCACTTTATGGACGCGAGCGGCACGTCAGCGCGACGATCTGAGGCGGGCGGCTCCTCGTCGCCGGGAGCCGCGCCATCTCGCCAGAAAATCAGGCGAGAGACCAGATCCGTCTGGCGTTCCCCGAGAGCAGCTTCGTGCGCTCCTCCCCACTGGCGCCGGCGATCAGCGCATGCGTCGTCGCCACCCATGTGGAGAGCCCGCCGCCCAGCGTGCAGACCGGCCAGTCGCTGCCCCAGACGACCCGGTCCCAGCCGAAGGCGTCGATGGTGTGCTCCACATAGGGACGCAGCGTTTCGGCCACCCAGCTCTCGGAATCCGCATAAGCGACCACGCCGGAGATTTTTGCCGTGACGTTCGGACGCCGGGCGATCTCCGTGATGTTTTCCCGCCAGGGATGCCGGGCATCGGCGCGAATGTCCGGCACGCCGCAATGATCGAGGATGAACTGCACGTCCGGCGCCAGATCGGCAAGGGCGGCGGCGAGCGGCAGCTGCCGTGGCAGGACGCAGAGATCGAACGTCAGCCCGGTTCCGGACAGCCGCTGCAGGTTTTCGCGAAAGAGTGACTGCTGGGACAGTTCGTCCGGCATGACATGCAGCACGCGGCGAAAACCCTTGACGAAGGCATTGGCCCGCTGGCGCTCGAGGAAGGCGGCAAACCCGTCCTCCTCCGGCCGGCAGGCGGAAATGGCGCCCCGGATCAGGCTGCCGTCTTCGGCGGCGATCCGCCGGACATACGCCGTCTCTGCTTCCTGCTCCGCCGGATCGACATCGACCTCCATATGCAGGGTGGTCGAGATGCCGACACGTTTGGCCTCAGTCTCGTAGGTTCGGTAGAGAAAGTCGCGATCGAGCGGCGGCACGGAGGACAGCCACGGATAGGCCAGCGCAGCCTTGTCGATGATGTGCAGATGCGTGTCGATGATCATGGCGGCTCCTCCCAGTGTTCCCCGATAGTTATCTCACATGGAAATGATTTATTCAAATAAGAGTTTCTTCAACAAAGGTGTCATTTTCCGGCGATGTGCCGATTGAAAATGCAGGCCTTTTCTACTTGCGCCCAAATATGAAGTTCACTTTTCAGCGGGTGTCGGCACGTCCGAACCAGCCAGCAGCGACAGCTGCGATGCGGTTTCCTGCAGCAGGGAAATAGTGCGGCTGATATCCGGTGCTGCCGGCGCATTGACGAGGGTGATATAGGGCACGGTCAATGCCGCGATCCCCCGCCCGTCCGGTCCGAGAATGGGAGCGGAAAGGTTGTAGACGCCGGCCGTCTGGGCGCTGGCCATCATCTCATAGCCACGTTCGCGGATCTGGTCCAGCCGGGCGTAGAATTCCGGCGTCAGTTTCACTTCCTCGCGACTGCGCACGTGCTCGGAGATCATCATTTCACGCTCCTCCGGGGAGCGGAACGCCAGGAGGACATGGCCGGAACCGGTGTCGAAAAGGCTGATATGCGAGCCGACGCGAATGGAAATGCCCCAATAATCCGGCGCTTCCTGCTGGGCGATGACAACGGCTGAGCCGCGGTCGAAGACAGCGAGCTGGTTGGCCTGCTTCGATTTCTGCGCCAGGTCACGCATCAGCGGTGTGGCATAGGATGCCAGGCGCCGCACCGGGGCATGCAACTGTGCCAGGCCGAACAGCTTCAGCGTCAGCGAATAGCGGTCGCCGTCGATGCGGGTGACGTAGCCGCGCCGCACCAGCCGGTCGAGCATGCGGTAGAACTCGTTGGGGCTGCGGCTGAGGCGCTTGGAGATTTCCGCCTGCGTCAGGCCGCCATCGACGCCGGCAAGAAGTTCCAGGATGTCGAGGCCCTTGTCCAGCGCGGGTGCGCGGTAGCGGTCGTCATCGGTCTCCATGCCTGGCTCCTCCTCTTATGTGAATAATCATCTCCATATACGCATAATTTCCCGCCGGGAAGCGAAAGTTCAGGCTTGACGCAAACGGGATTTCTTGTTTTGTATATGAATGAAGTTCTCACAAATGAGAATATGGGAGCTGACCCGTGCAATCACGCACGGTGGGATGAGGAGGAGCCAGATGAAGAAGTTGCTATCCGGCGTTGCCGCCGGCGCTGTTCTGTTGGCCTGCGGTATGCAAGCGGCCATCGCCGCGGATCTGCCCGGGAAATTCGACGGCGTCACGATCGACGCCAAGCTGATCGGTGGTCAGCAGTACGAGCCGCTTTACGCGCGCATCGCCGAGTGGGAAAAGGCCACGGGCGCCAAGGTCAACGTCCTCTCGAAGAAGAACCACTTCGAACTGGACAAGGAAATCAAGTCGGATATCGCTTCGGGCACGATCAGCTGGTGCGTCGGCTCCAACCATTCGTCCTTCGCGCCGCAGTATCCGGATCTTTATGCGGACCTGAACGGCCTGCTGCCGGCCGAGATCATCGGCGAATTCGTCGATGCCAACATCAAGTCGTCGACGATCGACGGCAAGCTTGTCATGCTGCCGCGCGCGCAGTTCGACGTTTCGGCTCTCTATTACCAGAAGAGCCTCTATGCTGACGAAGCCAAGAAGACGGCATTCAAGGCCAAGTACGGCTACGACCTGACGCCGCCGGATACGTGGAAGCAGGTTTCCGACCAGGCCGAGTTCTTCTCCGACCCGCCGAACTTCTACGGCACGCAGTTTGCGGGCAAGGAAGAGGCGATCAACGGTCGCTTCTACGAAATGCTGCTCGCCGAAGGCGGCGAATATCTCGATGCCGACGGCAAGCCGGCCTTCAATTCGGAAGCTGGCGTGCGCGCGCTCGACTGGTTCGTGAACCTCTACAAGGCCAAGGCCGTGCCGGCCGGCACGACCAACTACCTCTGGGATGAACTCGGCGCGGGCTTTGCCTCCGGCACCATCGCCGTCAACCTCGACTGGCCTGGCTGGGCGACCTATTTCAACGACCCGAAGTCGTCCAAGGTTGCCGGCAATGTCGGCGTGAAGGTTGCTCCGGCTGGTTCTTCCGGCAAGCGCACCGGCTGGTCCGGTCATCACGGCTTCTCGGTCACCGAGAATTGCGCCAACAAGGAAGCCGCCGCTTCGCTCGTCTGGTTCCTGACCAACGACGACTCGCAGAAGATCGAAGCTGCCAACGGCACGCTGCCGACCCGCAAGGCTGTCTGGGATTGGGATCTGCAGCAGGCAGAATCCGATCCTTACAAGAAGGAAGCCCTGACGGCCTTCCAGGAAACGGCAAAGGGTGCCTTCGCCGTGCCGCAGACGCCGTCGTGGATCGAGATCTCCAACGTCGTCTATCCCGAGCTCCAGGCCGCCATCCTCGGCGACAAGACCTCGAAGGAAGCGCTGGACGCTGCCGCCGAAAAGGCGCTGCAGGTCCTGCAGGACGCCGGCGAACTCTAAATCGCTGCTTTCCATGGATGCCCGCGGCCTTGCCGGCCGCGGGTTTCCGCCGATGAACAGGAACGAGCATTCCCGTCGCGGCCATGCTTGAGATATGGCTGTGCATCCCTGGTCGCCCCGGCACGAGCCGCGGCGCAGGGTCTGATCGCCATCAGAACACGTCGGGATGGGTGTCAAACATGTTTCGAAAAATATCTCCACCGGTCCTGCTGCTGCTTCCGGCCATCATCGTGCTGGTGGCGGTCGTGCTTTTCCCGTTGCTTCTGTCGCTCTATTCCAGTTTCACGCCGTTCCGGCTGACCAAGCCCGCGTCGCTGTTCGTCTGGGCCGGCTTCCGCAATTATCAGCGGATCCTGACGGATTGGGTCTTCTGGGCGGCCTTCCTGCGCACCGTCGTGCTTCTGACCATCGCGCTGAACCTCGAAATGCTGCTTGGCCTCGGCCTAGCCATGCTGGTCAACAAGGCCACCTACGGCAAGCGGGCGTTGCGCACGGCGATGATGTTCCCGATGATGTTCTCGCCGGTGCTGGTCGGTTTCCAGTTCAAGTTCATGTTCAACGACAATGTCGGCCTGATCAACAATGCGCTGCAATCTCTCGGCCTCACCGATCAGGCGATCCCGTGGCTGATCGACGGCAACCTGGCACTGTTTGCCATTTCGGTCGCCGAAATCTGGTCGTCGACTTCGGTTTTCGCGATCCTCATCCTCGCCGGCCTGCTCGCCATGCCGCAGGAGCCGGTGGAGGCCGCCCGCGTCGACGGCTGCACGCCGTGGCAGACCTTCCGCTATGTCACCTGGCCGTTCCTGATGCCCTTCGCCTATATCGCCATGACCATCCGTTCGCTCGATATCGCGCGCGCCTACGACATCGTCAAGATCATGACGGATGGCGGCCCGGCGCGGCGCACCGAGCTGATCTGGACGCTGGTCGGCCGTACCGCCTATGCCGATGCGCAGATGGGGCTTGCCACCGCCATGGCCTATATCTCGATCATCCTGTCGATCGTTTTCACCATCTATTTCTTCCGGAAGCTTGCCGCAGCCCGGACCCAGATCGGAGCGGAGTGGTAAGATGGACCGCAATTCCAAACAGCGCCTGAAGCGCCGTATCCTCAACGTCTTCTATCTGGTCGGCCTGTTCCTGGCGATGCTGGTCATCTGCCTTCCCGGTTTCTGGATCGTGCTGAGCTCGCTGCGACCCACGGTCGAGATCATGGCGAAGCCGCCGGTGTGGATCCCGAATGAAATCACCTTCGAAGCCTATACCGCCATGTTCAGCGGCGTCGGCAAGGGCGGCATTCCGGTCTGGGATTATTTCCGCAACTCGCTGATCATCTCGGTCACCTCGACGGTGATCGCGCTCGCCATCGGCATGTCCGGCGGTTACGCCTTCGCCCGCTTCCGCTTCAAGGGCAAGTCCGGCGCCTTCCTCGGCCTGATGCTGACGCGGTCGGTGCCCGGCATCGCGCTGTCGCTGCCGCTGTTCATCGTCTATTCGCGCCTCGGCATCATCGATACGCATTTCGGCCTGATCCTCACCTATGTGGCGCTCAACGTGCCCTTCAGCATCTGGCTGATCGACGGGTTCTTCCGCCAGGTGCCGAAGGATCTTGCAGAAGCCGCCCAGATCGACGGCTGCACCCGCTGGCAGGCCTTCTGGCAGGTGGAATTCCCGCTGGCCGGTCCGGGCATCGCGTCCGCAGGCATCTTCTCGTTCCTCACCTGCTGGAACGAATATGCGCTGGCCTCGCAGCTGACCCGCTCGATCAATTCGAAGACGCTGCCGGTCGGCCTGCTCGACTACACGGCCGAGTTCACCATCGACTGGCGCGGCATGTGCGCCCTTGCGGTGGTGATGATCGCACCGGCGCTCGCTCTCACTTTCATCATTCAGAAGCACCTCGTCTCCGGTCTGACGTTCGGTGCGGTCAAGGGTTGATCCGTCATGGCTCAGGTTTCTCTCAAAAAACTCGTCAAGCGCTACGGCGCGCTGGAAATCGTCCACGGCATCGACCTCGACATCAAGGACAAGGAATTCATCGCGCTGGTCGGCCCGTCCGGCTGCGGCAAATCGACGACGCTGCGCATGATCGCCGGGCTGGAAGACATTTCCGGCGGCGAGATTTCCATCGGCGATACCGTCGTCAACGACCTGCCGCCGCGTGACCGCAATATCTCGATGGTCTTCCAATCCTACGCGCTGTATCCGCACATGACCGTGCGCGAAAACATGGGCTTTTCGCTGAAGATCGCCAAGCGCCCGCAGGCGGAGATCGACGAGCGCGTCAACGAGGCATCGAAGATCCTCAGCCTGGAAGCCCTGATGGATCGCCGCCCGGCGCAGCTCTCCGGCGGCCAGCGCCAGCGCGTCGCCATGGGCCGCGCCATCGTCCGCCAGCCGGATGTCTTCCTGTTCGACGAACCTCTGTCGAACCTCGACGCCAAGCTGCGCACCCAGGTGCGCACCGAAATCAAGCGGCTGCATGCCAAGGTGCAGTCGACGATGATCTACGTCACCCACGACCAGGTGGAGGCGATGACGCTCGCCGACCGCATCGTCATCATGCGCGACGGCTACATCGAGCAGGTCGGCACGCCGGACGAGGTGTTCAAGAAGCCTGCGACACGTTTTGTTGCCGGCTTCATCGGCTCGCCGCCGATGAACATCGAGGAAGCCAGGGTCGAGGCGGGCAAGCTCGTCTTCAAGAATGGCGACAGCCTGCCGCTGCCGGCGCAGTTCACGGAGCGCGTCAAGGACGGTCAGCAGGTCGTCTTCGGCCTGCGGCCCGATGATATCTTCCCGACGGGCCACGGCCTGCACTCCGGTGAAGACGCGGCCGTGCATCACAATGAGGTGTCGGTGGTCATCACCGAGCCGCTCGGCAACGAAACGCTGGTCTTCGTCGAATTCGCCGGCCGCGAGTGGGTGTCGCGCATGCTGAACCCGCGGCCGCTGAAAACCGGCGAACGGCTGCAGATGAGTTTCGACCTGTCGCAGGCGCATCTGTTCTCAGCCGAAACCGGCACGTCGCTGGCGCTTTGATTAGGGAGGAACGATCATGGCCCGTATTGAGAAAATCGAATTGCGGATGGTGGACCTGCCGCCGAAGGTGAAGCGCACCGACGCCATCCAGAGCTTCGTCAGCCAGGAAACGCCGATCGTCACCATCACCGATTCGGATGGCGCCGTCGGCATCGGTTATTCCTACACCATCGGCACCGGCGGTTCTTCTGTCATGCGGCTTCTGTCGGATCACCTCGTGCCGCTGTTGATCGGCGAGGATGCCGACCGCATCGAGGCGCTGTGGCACAGACTAGAGTTTGCGACCCACGCCACCACCATCGGCGCCATTACCGCGCTGGCGCTGGCCGCCGTCGATACCGCGCTCTGGGACCTGCGCGCCAAAAAGCAGAAGCTGCCGCTGTGGAAGCTCGCCGGCGGCGCCAAGGACAGCTGCCCGCTCTACACCACCGAAGGCGGCTGGCTGCACATCCCCAAGGAAGCGCTGGTAGAAGATGCGCTGCAGGCCAAGGCCAAGGGTTTTTCCGGCTCCAAGGTCAAGATCGGCAAGCCGCACGGTTCCGAGGACTACGACCGCCTTTCGGCGATGCGCAAGGCGCTCGGCGACGGTTTCGAGATCATGACCGACTGCAACCAGGGTTTTACCGTCGACGAAGCGATCCGCCGCGCCGCGCGGCTTGCCGAACTCGACCTCGCCTGGATCGAGGAGCCGCTGCCGGCTGACGATCTCGACGGCCATATCCGCCTGACGCGCTCGACGCCGACGCCGATCGCCGTCGGCGAATCGATGTATTCGATCCGGCATTTCCGCGAATACATGCAGAAGGGTGCCTGCTCCATCGTGCAGGTCGACGTCGCCCGCATCGGCGGCATCACGCCGTGGCTGAAGGTGGCGCATGCGGCGGAAGCCTTCGACATCCCGGTCTGCCCGCACTTCCTGATGGAACTGCATGTCAGCCTGGTCTGCGCCGTGCAGAACGGCAAATATGTCGAATACATTCCGCAACTCGACGACCTGACCACCAGGGGCATGGAAATCCGCGACGGCCGGGCGATTGCGCCCTCCGAGCCGGGGATCGGCATTGCATGGGACTGGGATGCGGTGAAGGCGCGCAGCATCGCCGAATTCACCCGCGAATTCACCGGAAACTGAGGAGCACAACGATGCAGCGCATGGGCATGGTGATCGGCCTGCAGCCGGAAAAGGTGGCGGAATACAAGGCGCTGCATGCGGCGGTCTGGCCGGACATCCTGGCGCTGATCTCCGAATGCAACATCACCAACTATTCCATCTTCCTCAAGGAGCCGGAAAACCTGCTGTTCGGTTATTGGGAATATGTCGGCAACGATTTCGAGGCCGACATGGCCAGGATGGCGGCCAGCCCGAAGAACCAGGAATGGTGGTCGGTCTGCATGCCCTGCCAGAAACCGCTCGAGACCCGCAGGCAAGGCGAGTGGTGGGCGATGATGGAGGAGGTTTTTCATCATGGTTGAGAGTTTCGACCCCAAATCCCTGCAGCAATGGTGGCCGAAGCCCGCGACGCCGCGACCGATCGTCATCTTCGGCGCCGGTTCGATCGTCGGTGATGCCCACCTGCCGGCATACAAAAAGGCGGGCTTCCCGGTTGCCGGCATCTACGACCCGAACCGCGAAAAGGCCGAAGCCCTGGCGAGCCAGTGGGGCGTCCGAGCCTTCGCCTCGCAGGAGGAGGCCGTCGCGGTCGAGAACGCGATCTTCGACCTGGCGACGCCGCCCGTCGCCCATGCCTCCATCCTGAAATTGCTGCCGAAGGGTTCCTTCGCTCTGATCCAGAAGCCGATGGGCAGTGACCTGGCCGGTGCGACGGAGATACTCAAGGTCTGCCGCGAGCGTGACATCCGGGCAGCGGTCAATTTCCAGCTTCGCTTTGCACCGATGATGCTGGCGCTGAAGGACGCCGTGGCAAAAGGCCTGCTCGGCGAAGTCGTGGATTTCGACGCCTGGCTGGCTCTGGCGACGCCTTGGGGGCTTTGGCCGTTCCTCAAGGGCCTGCCGCGCATCGAGATCGCCATGCACTCGATCCATTATCTTGATTTCATCCGCGGCCTGCTCGGCAATCCGCTCGGCGTGCATGCGAAAACGCTCGGTCATCCGAACCACGACGTGGCGCAGACGCGCACCGCCGCGATCCTCGATTACGGCGACAAGGTCCGCTGCGTCGTCTCGGTCAATCACGACCATGATTTCGGCCGAAAATTCCAGGCCTGCGAATTCCGCATCTGCGGCACCGAGGGCGCGGCCTACGTCAAGCTCGGCGTCAATCTCGATTATCCGCGCGGTGAGCCGGATGAGTTGTGGATACGCCCTGCCGGTGGCCAAGACTGGGTGCAGGTGCCGCTTGAAGGCGCCTGGTTCCCCGATGCCTTCGAAAACCGCATGGCGAACCTGCAGCGGTTTGCGACCGGCGAGGATGAGCAACTGATCGGCTCCGTCGAGGATGCCTGGCAGACCATGGCCCTCGTCGAGGCCGCTTATGAATCCAGCGCCAGCCCGGCAACGCCGCTGGCCAAACTTCCGGAGGCCTGAGACATGGCGGAACAGACCATCCACTACGAAGAGTATGAACTCGGCCACGAACGCATCACCACCGGCCGCACCATTACCGAGACGGATTTTGTCGTGCATGCCGGCCATACGGGCGATTTTTTCCCGCATCACATGGATGCGGAATTCGCCAAGACGCTGCCCGGCGGCCAGCGCATCGCCCACGGCACGATGATTTTTTCGATCGGCGTCGGCCTGACGGCATCGCTGATCAACCCCGTGGCATTTTCTTATGGGTACGACCGGCTTCGCTTCATCCGTCCCGTCCATATCGGTGATACGATCCGCACGCGCGTCACCATCTCGGCCAAGGAAGACGATCCGAAGCGGCCGGAGATGGGCCGCGTCGTCGAACGTTGCGAAGTGCTCAATCAGCGAAATGAAGTCGTTCTGGCGGTGGATCACATCCTGCTCGTCGAGCGCAAACAGAAGTGAAGGATGAAACCATGACGGACTATCTGGTAGGCAAGACCGTGCTGATCACCGCGGCCGCACAGGGCATCGGCCGCGCCTCGGCGCTGGCCTTCGCCAAGGCGGGCGCAAAGGTCGTCGCGACCGACATCAATATGGACCTGCTCGGCGAGCTGGCGAGCGATAGCATCGCCGTCAGGAAACTCAACGTGCTGGACGACGATGCGGTCAAGGCTCTGGTGGCCAAAATCGGTGCCGTCGATGTGCTGTTCAATTGCGCCGGCGTCGTCCATGGCGGCACCATCCTCGATATGCCGGACAAGGATCTCGAATTCGCCTTCGACCTCAACGTCAAGGCGCAGGTGCGGCTGATCCGCGCCGTGCTGCCGGGCATGCTGGAACGCAAGGACGGCGCGATCGTCAACATGGCCTCGGTTGCCTCCAGCGTGAAGGGCGTGGCGAACCGCTTCGCCTACGGCGTCACCAAGGCGGCCGTCATCGGTCTCACCAAGGCGATTGCCGCCGATTACGTCGCGCAGGGCATCCGCTGCAACGCCATTTGCCCCGGTACGGTGGAAAGCCCCTCGCTGCAGGAGCGCCTGCGCGCCCAGGGCGACTACGAGACGACCCGCGCCGCTTTTGTTGCCCGTCAGCCGATCGGCCGCATCGGCACGCCGGAGGAGATTGCCGATCTCGCCGTCTACCTTGCCGGCGCCACCTATACGACCGGCCAGGCCTACGCCATCGACGGCGGCTGGACCATCTGAACTGGCCCATAACACCATCCGCGGCCGTTTGCAGGGAGCGACGGCGATAGGCCGCCGTCCCTCCGATTTCTAGAGGTTACCATGACCCGCATTACCGACCTTCGTGTCTTCGACCTGCGCTTCCCCACATCCCAGAGCCTCGACGGCTCGGATGCCATGAATCCCGACCCGGATTATTCGGCCGCCTATGTTATTCTCGATACCGACAAGCCGGGCCTTGCCGGCCACGGCCTGACCTTCACCATCGGCCGCGGCAACGATATCTGCTGCATGGCGATCGAGGCGATGCGCCATCTCGTCGTCGGCACCGAGCTTGCCACCGTGCTGGAAAATCCCGGCAAATACTGGCGCCACCTCACCAGCGACAGCCAATTGCGCTGGATCGGCCCGGACAAGGGCGCCATGCATCTGGCCACCGGCGCCGTCGTCAACGCCGTCTGGGACCTGCTTGCCAAGGAAGCCGGCAAGCCGGTCTGGCGCCTGGTGGGCGACATGACCCCGGAGCAGATCGCCGATATCGTCGATTACCGCTATCTCACCGACGTGCTGACGCGCGATGATGCGCTTGCCATCCTGAAGAAGGCCGAGGCCGGCAAGGCCGGGCGCATCGCCACGCTGGAGAAGGAAGGCTACGCTTGCTACACGACCTCGGCCGGCTGGCTGGGTTACGACGACGCCAAGCTGCGCCGTCTCTGCCAGGAAGCCATCGATGCCGGCTTCAATCACGTCAAGATGAAGGTCGGCCGCGACCTCGAAGACGATATCCGCCGCCTGACCATCGCCCGCGAGGTCATCGGCCCGGATCGTTACCTGATGATCGATGCCAACCAGGTCTGGGAGGTCGACCAGGCGATCGACTGGGTGAAGAAGCTTTCCTTCTGCAAGCCGTTCTTCATCGAGGAGCCGACGAGCCCGGACGACGTCGCCGGCCATCGCAAGATCCGCCAGGCGATAGGCCCGGTGAAGGTCGCGACCGGCGAAATGTGCCAGAACCGCATCATGTTCAAGCAGTTCATCGCCGAAGGCGCCATCGACGTGGTGCAGATCGATTCGTGCCGCATGGGTGGCCTGAACGAGGTACTGGCGGTGCTTTTGATCGCTGCCAAGTACAACCTGCCGGTCTGGCCGCATGCCGGCGGCGTCGGCCTCTGCGAATATGTGCAGCACCTGTCGATGATCGACTACATCGCCGTGTCCGGCACCAAGGAGGGCAGGGTCATCGAGTTCGTCGACCATCTGCACGAACACTTCATCGACCCCTGCGTCATCCGGGATGCGGCCTACATGCCGCCGTCGCTGCCGGGCTTTTCCATCGAGATGAAGCCGAAGTCGATTGCGGACTACACCTTCAAGGGTTGAAGTCGCCCACTACGCCATGACAGCATGCAAAGGCCCGTCGCATTGTTTGCGGCGGGCTTTTCGCTTTCCGGGAGCGCGGCGCGGCTGCCAATCCTCAGATCGGCTGCATCTTGCGCATGTCGCTCAACTGCCGCTTCATGCGGTGGATGCGGGCCTGGTCTTCCGCCGGCCGGCGCATGGCGACGCTGGTGGAGAGGATGTCGATGACGACGAGGGCGGCGATACGCGAGATCGTCGGCGTGTACATGTTGGTGTTTTCCAGCGTCTCGACGACCAGCGGCACGTCGCAATAGGAGGCGAGCGGCGAATCCGAGCCGGTCAGCCCGATCACCGAGGCGCCGTTTTCGCGGGCGATGCGGGCGATCTCGATGATCGAGCGCGTCGTGCCGGTGTTGGAAATCATGAAGGCGACGTCGCCGGGGTTCATCATCGTCGCCACCATCACCTGCTGGTGCGAATCGAGTTGCGCGCCGCAGGGCACGCCGAACAGCGGGAATTTCTGCTGCGCGTCGCGGGCGACGATGCCGGAGGCGCCGAAACCGAAGAATTCGATCGAGCGGGCGGCGGCCAGGATGTCGATCGCCTTGTGCAGCGCCGCCTTGTCGAGGCGGGAGCGGGCCCAGTCGAGGCTGGTCATCGTATAGTCGAAGATCTTTTCCGCCACGACTTCCGGCTCGTCGGTGTCGAGCAGCACGGAGTGGGTGGCCGGCGTGCCGAGCGCCAGGCTCTGGGCAAGCCGGATCTTGAAATCCTGGAAACCGTTGCAGCCGATGGCGGTGGAAAAGCGCAGCACGGTCGGCTGGCTGACCTCGGCGAGCGCCGCGGTTTCGCCGACGGTGGCGTTGAGGATGCGGCGCGGGTCTTCCAAGACGACGTCGGCGACCTTGCGGTCCGACTTGCGCAGCTCGGGCCGTAGCGTCCGGATGACCTCGATGATGTTGCGGTTGGGATTTCGGATATCCGCTCGCGTATCCGTGTCCATGCTCATGCTTTGCCGTTCCCCGTCGTGCCGACGCTTTTGCGCTCAACCTAGAGGCCGGCCCATTCGAAAGCAATCGCTTCGCGGGCGCGGTGCACAAGCGGAGAGAGGCTTGAGCGGGCAGCCGCGTCGATCTCTTCCGGTGCGGCGGTGTTGAAGTCGAAAAGCCCGTAGTGGTGGGCGATCATCGCCGAGGCGCCGACGGCGCCGGCAAGCACGATGGCCTCGTCGAGATCAAAATTGCCGGGAACGCCGTTTTGCGAGAGCTCCGGCCGGCGGCCGTTGACCGGCAGCAGTGCGACGGCGGGTTTCAGCGCCGCCACCTCCCGTTCTAGGCCCTCGAAAGGAATGCAGTCGCCGGAATGCCAGATGCGACAATCGCCTGACGTAATGACATAACCGAGAAACCTGTTGTCGCCGCGGTAGTCTGTCTCGAGCGTCTCGTGCGCGGCGCGGGTGGCGGTGACCTTGAGATCGGCGCCGACCTCCAGCATCTCGCCGGCACCGAGCAGGTCGAGCCGGTCCGCCGCGATGCCGCTGCGTTCCAGCGCCTGGGTCCGCATCGCCCGTGGGGCGACCAGGCGCGCTTGCGGATTGGCGGCAAGCAGCGGTTTCAGCGTACCCGGATCCATGTGGTCGGTATGGGCGTGGGTGCAGAGCACTCCGTCGATGGGGCCGAGTTCAGCAACCGTGACCGGCGGCGGCATCATGCGCACATGCGGCCGTGCCGTGCCCTTGTATTTTTCGGCCAGGCTGTCCGAAAGATAGGGGTCGATGACCAGCCGCCGGCCGACGATGTCGAGGACGAAACCGGCCTGCCCGAGCCAGTAGAGCGTCGGCCGTTCGGCGATGCCCGCCTGAAGCCGGCGGGCAAGGGAGCCCTCGAAGGGCGTTTCGATCAGGCCGCGCATGGCCTCTCTCACGCCTGCAGGGCGGCGAGCAGGTTGTTGGCGGCGATCTTTGTGGCGCGATCGACGCTTTCGGCGGTGAAGCCGCCGATATGGCTGGTGGCGATCACCCGGCGGTTGGTCGCAAGCCTCAGGTCGACCGGCGGTTCCGGCTCGAAGACATCGGTGGCGTAGCAGGCGATCTGGCCGGCATCCAGCGCTTCAAGCAGCGCTTCCTCGTCGATGAGCCGGGCGCGAGCGGTATTGATCAGCACCAGGCCCGGCTTGGCGGCGAACAGCCGGTCGCGGGTGAAGAGCGCCGAACCGTCGCGCGGCATCGGGCAATGCAGCGATATCACCTCCGCCTCGGCAATGATCTCGTCGACCTCGGCATAAGAGAAGGAGGCACCGGGCAGGTCGAGGTTCGGCCGCATCGGATCGTAAGCGATGACTTTCGCACCCAGCGCGACGACCATGCGCGCGACCTCGCGGCCGATGGCGCCGCAGCCGATGATGCCGACGGTGCGGCCGTGGATTTCCAGGCCGCGGGTGCGGGGCCAGCCGCCGGCCTTGATGCCGGCATCGGCGGCGGGGATGGCGCGCATGGCGCTGAACAGCAGGCCGATCGTCAGCTCGGCGACGCCCATGGAATTGGCGCCCTCGGCGATCATGATCTTGACGCCACGCTGCTGCAGGATCTCGACCGGCAGGTTGTCGACGCCGACACCGTTGCGGCTGATGACCTTGAGGTTGCTTGCCGCCTCGACGATCTTCGGCGTCACCGGCTCGACGCCGGCAAGCCAGCCGACGCAGCCGGGCACGAGCGACAGAAGCTCGTCTTCCGTCGGCATGGCGCCGGGCGTCGAATAGACGATTTCGTAGCCGCTGTCCTTCAGGCGCTCGACATCCGGATGCGGTTCGGCGGTCAGCGAGCGGGGGGTGACGAGGATGCGCTGGTTCATCTTTTTTATCTCCCGGCTGCCTTCAGGGCGATTTCGGAAATCTTGTCGAAGGACGGGCCGGAGGTCGGGATGTCGATGTGGAAGACTTCGGCGATCACCTGCGTCCAGCCGTGCAGGAAGTAGGTCCAGCCGTCGACGATCTTGAGGTCCCGTTCCGCTTCCTGGTCGCGCGCCTGGTCGAGGAAGATCAGGTCGCCGCGGTAGTTGAGGTCCCAGACGACCGCCTTCTTCGGGAAGACGCAGGCGTTGGAGAGCGGCGAGCCGGGCGCATCCTTGCCGAGGCCGGTGGCATTGATCACCAGCGAGCCGGGCTTCAGCGTCGGCAGCACGGCATCGTTGTCTTCCGGCTTCGGCGCGAGCACGTATTCGATCGGCACGTCGGTCGCCACTTCGGCATGGATGCGGCGGATCTCGTCGAGGCGATGCTGGCTGCGGTTGGAAACGACGATGCGGCCCGGTACGTTCGTGCCGCGCGCGCGGCGCATCAGGTGCCAGGTGAGCGCGATGGTCGAACCGCCGGCGCCCATGGAGAACAGGTCGGCGCCGGTTTCGGCGAAATAGGTCTCACCGAGGAAACCGTCGATGGAAAGGCCCGACGAAATCGGGTCCTTGGCATGGCAGACCAGCTTGCCGTCGATCTTCGAGATGCAGCTCGTCTCGTCCATCAGCCGCGCATGCGGGTCGATGACGTCGAACATGTCCTTGCAGGCGGCGAAGAGGTCGATCTTGTGCGTCGTCACCAGCGCGCCCATCGACATCGGGTCGTCGCGGATGAAGGCGACGGCTTCGCGATAGGCAGCCGGGTCGTCATGGAGCTTGAAGTCCATGCCCTTGATGACCGCGTCCTTGAGGCCGAGATACTCGGCCCAGGCCGGGAACACCTTCATGATCGAGCTTTTGCCGGTGGTGACGCCGATGAAATAGAGGGTCGGCTGGGTTGCCGGTTCGTACTTGCTCACGCGCGTTTCTCCAGCGCTTCCCTCGCAGCCTTGACGGCGCCTGCGGCATTCTTGGCGATCTCGGCGAAGCGACCCTCGCGAATATCCTCGGTCTTGGCGATCCAGGTGCCGCCGACGGCAACGACCTGCTTGATCGCCAGCCATTCGCCGATCGTGCCTTCGGTGACGCCGCCGGTGGGGATGAAGCGCACGCCGAGATGGGCGAAGGGAGCGGCGATGCCGGACAGCGCCTTCGGGCCGCCGGCAACGCCCGCGGGGAAGAATTTCGCCAGCCTTACGCCGCGCGCCGTCGCCTGCGTCAGGTCGGTCGGCGTCATGATGCCGGGGCAGAAGGGCAGGCCGGAGGCCTTGGCGGCATCGACGATATCGGGGTCGTAGCCCGGCGCCAGGCCGAAGCGGGCGCCGGAATCGACGGCGCGCTTCAGGTTGTCCTTGTCGAGGATGGTGCCGGCGCCGATGCACAGTTCCGGCCGCGCATCGCGGATGGCGGCCAGCACGTCGGCCGCTGCGGCGGTGCGGAAGGTGATTTCGGCGACCGGCAGGCCGCCTTCCAGCAGCGCATCGGCCAGCGGCACGGCGTCGGAGGCTTTTTCGATGGCGATGACGGGCACGACGCCCAGGCTGGCGATAAGATCGATCGGATTGTCCATGATCCCTTGTCCTTCGATGGAGAGCGGTGCTTCGATCAGGCGTATTGTTTCATCAGGGCCGCAACCGTTTCCGGCTGGCGCGGCTTGTAGGCAGGATTGTCGATCAGCGCCCAGCCGCCGCCGTCCTTGGCGACCACGCGGTGGCGCATGCCGTTGGAAGCTTCGATGATGCCATAATCCTGGCCGCTGTCGGAGGGGTAGGCGAAGACCATCACAAGGTCTTCGTCGCCGACATTGATCGAGCGGTGGATCCAGAAGGGCGGCACGTAACAGATGGTCTGCGGGCCGATCTCGACGATGCGCGTTTCGCCATCAGGCGATTCCAGCTGCATCAGGCCATGGCCCTTCTGGCCGTAATAGATCTCGGGACGGTCGGCCTTGGCATGGATATGGCCGCGGGTCAGGAAGAATTCACGGCCGACGCGGCCGGGATTCATGCGGGTGACGCCGTAGATCAGGTCGCCGCTATGGGCGCCAGGGCGAAAATCCTCGACGTCGTAGACGATCGGATCGGCCAGTTTTTCCACGAGGGCCTGGTGCGCGGCGCCGTCTTCATAGAGGCCGGCGAGATCGCTCAAGCGCTTCTCGTAGCGTCCGGTGTTTCCGCTCATGCCGCCGGTCTCGGGGCTGACGACGCTGGTGACGGGTTCTCGCAACATTGGATCCTCCATGTTTGTAGTGAAATTACATAAATAATCGCCCAAATACAATCAAGCGGAAAATTTAAGCGTAAAATTACGAAAACGAGCAGGGTTTTGATGAAAAAATATGTTGACGTGGAAAAATACGGTAATTACGCTACATATCAGCCATACAGAAGCTGGCTCGAATGACGCATTCCCCTGTGGAGGAGAAAATCATGACTTTCGTAAAGCGCACTGCCCTCAAGCTCGGCCTTGCCGCCGCCGTTTCGCTCGCAGCCCTGTCGGCTGCCCAGGCCGCCGAGTGCAAGATCGGTATTTCCATGAAGACGCTCGATGCGCCCTATTTCGCCGCGCAGGAAGTGTCCGCCAAGAAACAGGCTGAATCGCTCGGTTGCGAAGTGCTGTCTTCGGACGCGCAGAACGACCTGAACAAGCAGATCGCCGATGTCGAAGACATGGTTGCCCAGGGCATCGGCGCCCTGATCATCAACCCGCGCGACAGCAAGGGTCTGGTCGGCGCCGTGAACGCTGCGACTGCCGCCGGCGTCAAGGTGTTCGTCATCGACTCCACCATCGACGCGCAGGCGAACTTCGTCACGCTCGTGCAGTCCTCCAACAGCCAGAACGGCCTGCTCGTCGGCCAGTATCTTGCCGACATCACCAAGGGCAAGGACCTGAAGATCGCCCTGCTGTCCGGCGACAAGGGCAATGAAGTCGGCCAGGAGCGTCGCCTCGGCGTTCTCGCCGGCCTGCTCGAAGGCCAGCTGCGCAACGAAGGCCGCGCCCGTTTCGAAGTCGTCGGCCAGGGCTGGGGCCTCTGGGGCCATGAAGGCGGCCTGAAAGCGATGGAAGACCTGCTGGTCGCCAATCCGGATATCAACGTCGTGCTCGGTGAAAACGACTCGATGGTTCTCGGTGCCAAGATGGCTCTTGAACAGGCCGGTCGCCTCGAAGGCGTCACGCTGATCGCTGCCGCCGACGGCCAGAAGGAAGCGCTGGCGATGATCAAGGAAGGCTCCTACGCCGCAACCGGCCTGAACGATCCGGCTCTGGTTGCCGCAACCGCCGTCGACCTCGCCAAGAAGGCGATCGATGGTTCGCTGCCGGCCGACATCTCCAAGATCACCTACACGACGCCGACGGCGATCACCAAGGACAACGTCGAGACCTACTACAAGGCTGACGCCGTATTCTAAGACCGGTTCCTCCCCTGCGGCCGGCATTGCCTCCGGGCATGCCGGCCGTTCACCGGATCAAGAGGGAATCACGGGCGCCAGGCGGTTGACGCAACTGTCTGGCCGTCCGCGTTGAAACGGTCCGCCATGCTTTTCCAGGACGTCGTCTCATGGATCAACTCGTAGAACTGACAGGCATTCGCAAGAATTTCGGTGGCGTGAAGGCGCTGCAGGGGGTCGATTTCGGACTTCGCCCCGGCGAGGTGCATGCGCTGCTGGGCGAAAACGGCGCCGGCAAGTCGACGCTCATGCGCGTTCTTGGCGGTGAATATGTGCCGGAAGCCGGCACGGTGAAAGTTGGCGGCGATATCCAGCAGTTCCGCCGTCCGTCCGATGCGCTCGAAAAAGGCATTGCCATCATCCACCAGGAAATGGCGCTGGCGACCGATCTGACGGTGGCCGAAAACATCTTCCTCTCCGAAATTCCCTCGATCATCTCCTGGTCGGATCTCAACCGCCGCGCCCGCGAACTGATCACCAGCCTCGGTTTCAACATCAATCCGGGCGAGACCGTCTCCGAGCTGTCCGTCGCCCACCAGCAGGTGGTCGAGATCGCCAAGGCGCTGTCGCGCAATGCCCGCGTCATGGTCTTCGACGAGCCGACCGCGGTGCTTTCCGTGCAGGATGCCGAGCGGCTGCTCGGCATCATCCGGTCTTTGCGCGACCGCGGCGTCGGCGTCATCTACATTTCCCACCGCCTCGATGAAGTGTTCCGCATCGCCGACCGCATCACCGTCATGAAGGACGGCGCTTCGGTGCAGACGGTCGAACGCTCCGAGGTGGAGATCGACGATGTCATCCGTATGATGGTCGGCCGGTCGCTGAAGGCGCTGTTCGGCGAGGATGTCGCCCGCACGCCCGGCAATGAAGTCCTGCGTGTCGAAAAACTCTCCGACGGCAACCGCGTCAAGGGCGTGTCGCTCAGCGTGCGTGCCGGGGAGATCATCGGGCTCGGCGGCCTCGTCGGCGCCGGCCGTACCGAGCTGGTGCGGCTGATCTTCGGCGCCGAGCAGGCGAAGTCGGGCCAGATCTTCATCCACGGAAAGCCGGTGAAGATCCGCACGCCGGTGGACGCCGTCAATGCCGGCATCGGCCTGGTGCCGGAAAGCCGCAAGGAGCAGGGGCTGATCCTCGACTTCCCCATCCGCGTCAACGCGACGATGGCGAAGCTGGCACCGCTGGTCAACATCTTCGGTTTCATCCGCCGTGCGGCGGAAAAGGCGACCGTTTCCGATCTCGCCACCAAGCTGCGCCTGAAGGCCGGCAGCCTCAACGACCCGGCTTCCAGCCTGTCCGGCGGCAACCAGCAGAAGGTGGTGCTGGCCAAGTGGTTCCACGCCAATGGCGACATCCTGATCTTCGACGAGCCGACCCGCGGCGTCGATGTCGGCGCCAAGACGGAGATCTATTCGCTGATCAAGTCGCTGGCGGCCGAGGGCCGTGCCGTGCTGGTCATCTCCTCCGAGCACCTGGAACTGTTCGGCCTCTGCGACCGCATCCTCATCATGCGGGAAGGCCAGCTGATGGGTTCACTGGAGCCTGAGGACTATACCGAAGAAAAACTGTTGAAGCTGGCCATGGTCGCGCCCAAGGCCCAGCCCCAGACCGTCTCCAACCATTGATCGGGTTATCGCCGTGACCGAATTGACCGAAACACCCCGCCGCTCCCTGAATGTTGGCCAGATCCTGCAGCGTTACGGCACCATCGCCATCCTCGTTGCGCTGGTGATCGTCGCGACCTCGATGTCGAACGTCTTCCTGACGGAGCGTAACCTGCTCAACGTGCTCCGCCAGATTTCCGGCACCAGCCTGATGGCGGTCGGCATGCTGTTCGTCATTTTGACGCGCGGCATCGATCTGTCCGTCGGTTCGGTCGCGGCCCTCGGCAGCGTGCTCTCGGCCCTCCTGGTGGCGCAGTACGGACCGGGTGTCTCGATGCTGGCGGCGCTGGTTGTCGGCGGTATCTGTGGCCTCGTGTCCGGCGTCCTCGTCGCCTTCCTGAAGCTGCCGCCCTTCGTCACGACATTGGCGATGATGACGGTGGCGCGTGGCCTCGCCTTCATCGTCTCCGCCGGCCAGCCGATCATGGTCGGCGAGCCGGGTGCGGTGATCACCGCTTTCGGCGCCGGCTTCTTCGCCGGACTTCCTTATCCGGTCATCCTGATGGCCGTCGTGTTCCTGATTGCCGGTGCGGTGCTGGTGTTCACGCGCTATGGCCGTCTGGTCAAGGCGATCGGCTCGAACGTCGAGGCGGTGCGTCTGTCCGGTATTCCGGTCGCCTGGTACACCATGTCGGTCTACGTCATTTCGGGCGTGCTTGCTGCCGGCGCCGGCATCGTCTCCACCAGCCGCACGGGCGTCGGCTCCGCCAATATCGGCGTCGGTGCCGAGCTCGATGCCATCGCTGCCGTCGTCATCGGCGGGGCCAGCCTGATGGGTGGCCGCGGCGGTGTTTTCAACACCTTCATCGGCGTGATTGTGCTTGGCATCATCGCCAATATGATGAACCTTGCGCGCGTTCCGGGTTACCATCAGCAGGTCTTCATGGGCTGCATCATTGTCGGCGCCATGCTGCTGCAATATGCATCCAACTGGTTCCGGAAGTAACCGAGCGCAAATCCAAGACAGGGCATGACCATGGCCGACGATCTTTTCCTGGCAATCGATGTGGGCACCGGCAGCGTTCGCGCAGCACTGGTGGACGTGAAGGGGAAGATCCTGTCGATCGCCGTCCGCGAGCATGAGCAGATCGTGCCGCAATTCGGCTGGTCGGAACAGCGGCCGGCGGACTGGTGGCAGGGTGTCGCGGCGGCGATCCGGGAGGTCCTGGATACCGCGCCGGATGCCAGGTCGCGCATCGCCGCCGTTTCCGCCTGCGGCCAGATGCACGGGACGGTGCTGGTCGACGGTAATGGCGTGCTGACGCGCGAAACGGCGCCGCTCTGGAACGACAAGCGCACGGTCGACTACGTCACGACTTTCGAGCGGGCGCATGCGCCGGCGGAATACCTGGCCGAAAGCGCCAATCCGCCGACACCGGCCTGGCCGGGCTTCAAGCTGCAATGGCTGCGCGACAACGATCCGTCCGCCTATGCGCGCACCGCCGCGGTGCTGATGCCGAAGGACTACATCAACCTGAAGCTGACCGGCGAGATCGCCATGGACCGCACCGACGGCGGTGCCAGTTTCCTGATGAACCCGCAGACCGGTGAATGGTCGGACAGGATGATCGGCCTGCTTGGCCTCGATAAAAGCAAGCTCGCGCCGCTGCGCGATCCGGTGGAAATCCTCGGGCATGTGACGGAAGCTGCCGCCCGGGAGACGGGACTGCGCGCCGGCACGCCGGTGCTGGTCGGCGGCGCCGATTATCCGGTGGCCTTGCTCGGCTCGGGCGTCTGCCGTCCTGGCATCGGTTCGGAAGTGATGGGCACTTCGGCGATCATCACGGCGATTGCCGAAAAGCCGCTGCTCGATCCGTCCGTATCGAACGTCGGCACGGTCGAAGGCAACTGGGGCGCCTTCATGCTGCTGGAATCCGGCGGCGACGCCATGCGCTGGGCGCGCCGCGCCTTCCACGAAAAGCAGCTGTCTTATGCCGATATCGTTGCGAAGGCGGCGGAAGCGCCCGCTGGCTCCGACCGGCTGTTCTTCATGCCTTACCTTGTCGGTGAGCGGCTGGGCGACCATCGCAACGCCCGGGCGCAGTTCTTCGGCATCGGCGCCGGCCATGGCCTGGCGCACATGCACCGCGCCGTGCTGGAAGGCGTCGCCTTCGCGGTGAAGCGGCATATCAATATCCTCGATGGCATCTCGGGTTCCAGGCTGGAGCGCGTCATCGCGTCGGGCGGCGGCGCCAAGACGAAGCTCTGGATGACGATCAAGGCCAGCGTCTACGACATCCCGATCCTCGTTCCGCAAGAGGCGGAATGCGGCATTGTCGGCTGCGCCGCCATGGCGGCTGCGGCGACCGGCCGTTTCTCCAAAGTCGAGGATGCAGCCGACGCTTACGTTTCCTTTGCCGAAGAAATCCATCCCGATCCGCGCTGGGTGGACGTTTATGCCAAGATGCAGCCTTTCTTCGAGAAGCTTTATGCGCATAGTCAGGCGCTTTACAACGATCTCGATGGAATAGCATCATGACACGCAAGGCAGTCCTGTTCGACATGGACGGAACCCTCGTCGACAGCGAGGAAACGCATTACGAGACCATGGCAGCGGCCGTGGTCGAACACGGTTATTCGGTGCCGCCGGGTTTCGCCAAAGCGATCACCGGCATGACGATGGCCGATTGCCACGCCTATCTCGTCAAGCTCATCGGCCTGCACCTCAGCCTCGATGATTTCGTCGCGGCGAAATATGCCCACTACCTGCGCCAGGCGCCGGGCCTGAAGATGCGTCCGGGTGCACGCGCGGCCATCGATCTCCTGCGGGCGCGCGGTGCGGAAATGGCAATCGTCTCCAATTCCGACCGCATGCTCGCCGACGCCAACCTGCGCGCAGTCGGCCTGCAATGGCCAGATCTCATCACCGTGACGCGCAACGACGTGCGCCTGGGCAAGCCGTATGCGGAACCCTATCTGCGCGCCGCCTATCTGCTCGATCTGAAACCCGAGGATTGCATCGTCGTCGAAGACAGTGCGCCGGGCGCCAGGGCCGGCCTTGCCGCCGGCATGCGCGTCATCGCCTGGCCGGAAAAACACCGGCCGGACATCGTTTTCCCCGAGGGCGTGGTCATGGCCGATCCGGACGACATCACGCCGGTGCTCGCCGCCTGTCTTTCCGAAACATTCGTGCCGCAACTTTAAACCATCCAAGGAGGAGGCCGTTTCCATGTATCTCGATCGTTTCAAACTCACCGGCAGGATTGCCGTGGTGACGGGGGCCGCGCAGGGCATCGGCCTGGCGACCGTCGAGGCGCTGGCCGAAGCCGGCGCCACCGTCGTCCTCACCGACATGAAGGCCGAGCAGCTGAAGGCATCCGCCGATGCCATGCGGGAAAAGGGTTACACCGTCGATAGCGAAGTGCTCGACGTCACCAATCCCGCCGCCGTGCAGGCCGCGCACGATGCCATCGTCGCCCGCCATGGCCGCGTCGATATCCTCGTCAACAATGCCGGCATCGCCATTTCCAACCGTCCGGCCGAAACCATGGACGACGAGGTCTGGAACAAGGTCATCGACGTCAACCTGAACGGCGTCTTCTGGTGCTGCCGGTCCTTCGGCAAGGGCATGCTGGAGCGTGGTTCCGGTTCGATCGTCAATGTCGGCTCCATGTCCGGCGTCATCGTCAACCGTCCACAGGAGCAGGCCAACTACAACGCCTCGAAGGCGGCCGTGCATCACCTGACCAAGTCGCTGGCCGCTGAATGGGCCGCCCGCGGCGTGCGCGTCAACTCCGTGGCGCCGACCTACATCGAGACGGAACTGACGAAATACGTCTATGACGATCCGGAAATGTTCAAATATTGGGTCGGCAGCACGCCGATGCAGCGCATGGGCCGCACCGATGAAATCGCGTCCGTCATCCTTTTCCTCGCCAGCGATGCCGCAAGCCTGATGACCGGCTCGATCGTCCTGGCCGACGGGGGTTACATATGCTGGTGAATGCAGTTGCTGCCGGCACCATGCGTGGTGCGCGTTTTCCCGGTCGGTATATCCAGGGCGCGGGCGTCATTTCGGTGCTCGGCAAGGAAGCCGGCGGATACGGTCGCAAGGCGACCGTTCTCTTGGACAACGGCGTCTTCGATTTCCTCAAGCCGGATGTCGAAAAATCCTTCACGGGCGGCATCGAGGCCGAGATCATCCGCCATGGCGGCGAATGCTCGCGTGAGGCTGTCGACGCGCTCGTGACGGCCGCCAGGGCCTTTGGCGCCGAAGTAATGGTCAGCGCCGGCGGCGGCAAGGCGCTGGATACGGCGAAGGCGGCGGCTTTCGAACTGAAGCTGCCGATCATCATCGTGCCGACGATTGCCGCTTCGGACGCGCCCTGCAGCGCGCTTGCGGTGATCTACAAGCCGGACGGCAAGGTCGACTACGACCTCTTCCTGCCGAGCAACCCCAATCTGGTGCTGGTCGATACGGCGCTGATCGCCAGGGCGCCGGCACGTTTCCTCGCAGCCGGCATCGGCGATGCGCTGGCGACGTATTACGAGGCCGAATCCTGCCGCCGCAGCGGCGCCTCCAACTGCATGAAGATGCCGGGCGTCAGCCTTGCCTTCGAGGTGGCCCGTTTCTGCCGCGACACGATCTTCGAATTCGGCGCGGCAGCCCTTTCGGAAAATGACGCGAAGACCGCCGGCAATGCCTTCGAACGCGTGGTCGAAGCCAACATCCTGCTCTCCGGCATCGGTTTCGAATCCGGCGGCGTGGCGGCGGCGCATGCCATCCATCACGGCCTGTGCGAACTCGACGACGTGCATCATCATCTCCACGGCGAGAAGGTGGCGATCGGTGTGCTGGCCGGCCTCAGGCTGCATGGGCTGGACGAGGAGTTCGAGAAGGTCAGGGCCTTCTGCGCGTCCGTCCGCCTGCCGACCAAGCTTGCCGATATCGGCATTGCCGAGGTGACGGAAGAAAAGCTGGCAATCGTCGCCAGGCGCGCCTGCCGTCCGGGCGAGATCATCCACAACGAGCCGATGCCGATCACCGAAGACATGGTGATCGAGGCTTTGCGGACACTCATCTGAGCGTCCGTTTCCCGGGCGCTTCCCGACGACATGGAAGCGCTCCCCATTTTTGTTGTACCAATCCATTCGGGAGGAAGAGATGAAGGAAGTCGAGGCTTTCAAGTCGGGTCTGTTTGCGGGAAAAGTGGTCGTCGTTTCCGGCGGCACCAGCGGCATCGGCCTGTCGCTCGCCAAGGGGTTTGCCGAGGCCGGCGCCAAGGTGATCGCCACCGGCAGTTCCGAGGCGCGGCTTTCGGCCGCCAAGGGCTCCGAGGCCGCCAATCTCAGCTTCCGCCGGCTTGACGTGCGCGACGGCGCCGCCGTCTCCGCTTTTTTCGACGAGCTGGACCGTCTCGACGTGCTGGTCAATTGCCAGGGCGTGGCGCGGCCGGATGCGGAGTGGAACGAAGAGACGTTCCTGGATGTCATGGACATCAATCTCAACAGCGCCATGCGCCTGTCGCGCGCCGCCTTTCCGCTGTTGAAGGTTAGCCGCGGCAGCATCGTCAACTTCGCGTCGATGCTGAGCTACCTCGCCGACGAGACCGTGCCCTCCTACACCGCCAGCAAGACCGGCATCGTCGGCCTGACACGGGCGCTCGCCCACAAGTACGGCCGTGACGGCGTGCGTGTGAACGCCATCGCGCCCGGCTATCACCGCACGGAGATGACCAAGGCCCTTTGGTCGGTGCCGGAAAGCGAAGCGAAGATTTCCGAGCGTTCCGCCGTCAAGCGCTGGGGCACGACAGAGGATCTGGTCGGTCCGGTCCTCTTCCTGGCCTCTCCGGCCGCGGAATTCGTCACCGGCATCACGCTGCCGGTCGATGGTGGTTACCACATCGGCTGACAGCCGTTTTCAGGCAGTCGATTCCTGTAAATATGATTACAAACTTATTTGCAGGAATCGAAACTGAAAGAATATTGACATAACCTCCGGGCAGGCACTAGGCTCCGCTGCAATGGTCGGCGGCGAAATTTTGGTCATGCCCAATCCGTCGGCATATCACCCACGGATGCGAGGAGAGAGCCATGTCCGATGCCGTCATCAAAACCGTTCAGGATGAGATCGAGAAGGATCGCGACTGGGTCGTCGACCTGACGCAGAAGATGGTGCGCACGCCGTCGGTCAATCCGAAATTCCATGTCGACGCGGCGCAGAACCGCGAGGCGGACGTGCAGGCGCTGCTTGATCCCATACTGAAAGAAGAAGGTTTCAGGACGGAGCAGTGGGATGTCTTTCCCGGCCGTCCGAACCTGGTGGCCGACAAGGCCGGCGACGAGGACCGCAGCCTGATCCTCTGCGGCCATATCGATGTCGTGCCGGTGGGCGATCCGCGGCGCTGGAATGTCGATCCCTTCGGTGGCGAAATCAAGGATGGCCGGCTGTACGGCCGCGGTGCCATCGACATGAAGAGCGGCGTCGCCGCCTGCATCGCCGCTTCGCGGGCGATCCGCCGCGCCGGCATCGATCTTGTCGGCCGCCTGTCGATCCACACCGTGGTCGATGAGGAAGCCGGCGGGTTCGGCGCCATGGATGCGGTCAAGCGCGGCAAGCTTGCCAAGGCCGTTCTCGTGGCGGAGCCCACATGGGGCGACGTGCTGCCGGCCGAAGGCGGCCTCGAATGGGCACGTGTGACGATCCGCGGCCGCAACGCTCATTCCGCCTGGCGCTACAACGAGATCTATCCGCAGCGCGACGAACCGGGCCGTCTGGAGCCGGGCATGAATGCCATCGAGCTGGCCGCGCGCTTCATCCAGGCGCTGCGCAACTACGAGCTCGACCGCACCCGCGCCCGCTCGCATCCGCTCCTGCCGGTCGGCATGAACACCATCAATATCGGCGTCATCCATGGTGGCGCCGGCTTAGGCACCAACGGCCTGCCGATCACCATGACCAACCCGGCGATCATTCCCGATACGGCCGTCATCGACCTCGACATGAAGTTCCTGCCCTCGGAAACCTCGGCCGAGTACCGCAAGGATTTCGAGGCCTTCGTCCATCATTTCGCCCAGACGGACGCCTGGCTGTGCGCCCATCCGCCGACGATCGAATGGGAGTTGGGTGGCCTGTATTTCCCGCCGCTCAACACCTCCGTCGATCATCCGCTGGTGCAGTCGCTGGTCCGGCAGAAGTCGAAGATCGGCAAGGCGCCTGACATCAAGGGTTTCGTCGCCGTCTGCGATGCGGCGCATTATGCCGGTGCCGGCATGGACGGCGTGATCTACGGGCCGGCCGGCGACGGTTTCCATGGCGAGGACGAGTATGTCGATATCGAGTCGCTGGTCGAGACCACCAAGGTCATCGCCGCCAGCGTCATCGAGTGGTGCGGGGTGCGGTAGTGGCACCCTAGTCAAAATGGCGGGCATTGCCCGCCATCAGAGACTACCGACAAACCGTGCATCTTGCTGGACGTCATCCTCGGCCTTGTGCCGAGGATCTGCCAACGTATCGTAAAATCAATACGTTGCGGATGCTCGGGACAGGCCCGAGCATGACGGAAGAGCGGTTGGAAAATTTTGTCAGCAAGTTGATGGCGGGCATTACCCGCCATTTTCCGTTCAAGCGACCTTGTTGTCTCGTCGGAACACGCCGTTCCAGCTCGACTGGATGAATCCCGCAAGCCCCGTCGGATAGACCAGCATCACGCCGATGATCAAAAGTGCGGTGATGATCGGTCGCCAGGCACCGAGGTCGGCCATGGCTTCGGCGAAGATCGTCAGCACGAAGGAGGCGAGGATGGCGCCGTAGATCGTGCTGGTGCCGCCGAGCAGCACCATGGAGAGGATGATGGTCGCCAAGCTCATGCCGAAGACGTCGATGGAGGCGTTGCGCTGGTAGCCGGCGTAGAAGGCGCCGGCGACGCCGGTGAAGAAGGCGCTGGCGGCGAGCGTGACGATGCGCTGGCGCACGATCGAGACGCCGCGGCTGACGGCATATTCCTCGTTGTCGCGCAGCGCGACGATGCCGGCGCCGATGCGGGAACGCACCAGCGCGCGCAGGAACACGGTGGAGAGGAACAGCATGGCGAGCGCGATGTAGAAATAGGCGAACTTGCCGTCGCGGATCATGTTGTGCTCGCCGAGATACAGCGTCTGGATGCGCACCATGCCCTGCGTGCCGCCGGTATAGTCGGACTGGCTGAGGATGACCTGCATCACCAGCTGCGCGAAACCGAAGGTGACGAGGATGATGTAGATCCCCTTCAGCCGCAGGATCGGGATCGTCACGACGATCGCCGCGATGGTGGCGATGACGCCGCTGAGCGCCATGGCGACCCAGGGATCGATGCCGGCGAACTTGGTCAGAAGCCCGTAGGCATAGACGCCAATGCCGAACAAAGCGAGGTGGCCGAAGTTGAACACGCCGCCATAACCGAGGCTCAGGTCCCAGTTGGAGGCGACCACGGCATAGATGAAGGCCATGATCAGCACGTGGCGGCTGTAGCTGTCGGTGACGACGAAGGGCAGCAGCGCCAGAACGGCGAAGGCGGCGAGGACGGCGGCTGCTTCTTTCTGCCAGGAGGCACGGCCCGGCGATGCGGGAATGGGAGCGGTCATGCGAGGCCCCTCGTCTTGGATCCAAAAATCCCTTCCGGACGGATCATGAGCGTCACGATCAGCACCGCGAAGAGCAAGGCGGGCGTCCAGTAGAGACCGAAATAATAGCTGCAGATGGCTTCGAAGAAGCCGATGAAATAGGCGGCGAAAATCGGCCCGGAAACGCTCGACAATCCGCCGAAGACGACGACGATCAGCGCCTTCAGCAGCGGATCGGCGCCCATGACCGGCGACATGAAACGATAGCCGCCCATGAAGATGCCGGCAAGTGCGGCGAGTGCCGCCGAGATTGCGAAGGCGAGGCCATAGAGCGCCTTGACGTTGAGGCCGACCAGCAGGCTGGCATCCTCGTTCTGCGCCACGGCGCGCAGGGCGAGGCCGAGCCGGGTGCGGTTGAGGAAGAACCACAGGGCCGCCAGCACCACCGGGGCGATGACGATGATGGCGATCTGGTGCAGCGAGACGCCGACGCCGAGGATCGTCGTGTTGCCGGCGATCAGCGGCGGCAACTGCTTCGAGCGCGGCCCCCAGATCTCCAGCGTGGCGTTCTCGATCAGCGAGGCGGCGGCGAGCGTGGTGATCACGACCACGAGCACGATGTTCGGCCGGCCGATCAGCGGCCGCACGACGCTTGCCTGCAGCGCCCAGCCGACCGCCGCCATCACCACGATGACCAGCGGCAGCACCAGCGCGAAGGGCAGGCCGGTTTCGGAAAGCGTCCAGGCGATGTAGGCGCCGAGCATCATCATCACCCCATGGGTGAAGTTGAAGACGCCGATGGTGGTCCAGATCAGCGCCAGGCCGACCGCCATCATGGCGTAGAGCGAGCCCTGGAACAGGCCGCCGAAGAGGATTTGCGCGGTTGCGTCCATGTCAGTTCGCCCTTTGCTTGGCTGTCAGGCGCGGGGAGGGGAGGAATGTCATCGCCGTCCCTCCTATTGGCCGAAATAGAGGGCCATGATTTCCGCATGGTCCATGGTTTCGCCGGGCTTGATCTCGGTTGCGACTTCGCCGTGGTTGATGAGGTAGAGATGTTGCGACAGTTCCAGCAGGAATTCGACGTCCTGCTCGACGACGATCAGCGGCACGCCGCCCTTCGAGATGTCGAGCACGGAGGCGCAGAGCTCTTCCTTGATCTTCGGCGCCAGGCCGAGGGTTGGCTCGTCGAGGATCAGCAGTTTCGGGCTGCCCATCAGCGCCGTGCCGATCGACACCATCTGCCGCTCGCCGCCGGAGAGCGTGCGCACCTTCTGTCGCCAGCGCTCGGCGAGCTTGGGGAAGATCTTGACGACCTTCTCGCGGTTGGCGGCCTCGTCGGCGCGGGCGCGCTTGGTGTAGGCGCCGAGCGTCAGGCATTCGGCGATCGTCAGGTCCGGAAACAGCCGGTTGCCCTGCGGCACATGGATCAGCCCCATGTCGACGATCGAGCGCGGGCTGGCATTGGCGATCGGCTTGCCGTCAAAGGTGATCGTGCCGTTCTTCGTCTTCAACAGGCCGGAAATGGTGCGCAGCAATGTCGTCTTGCCATGGCCGTTCGGGCCGAACAGGCCGACATTGCCATGGGTGCCGACGGAGATGCTGATATCGTGCAGCACGTCGATGCGGCCGTAGCCGGCGGTAAGCGACTGGACGTCGAGAAGCGCACTCATAGGTCGGGCTTCCTTGTTCCAAGATAGGCTTCGACGACGCGCGGATCCGAGATCACCGTCTTCGGGTCGCCCATGGCCAGCATCTGGCCCTGGTTGAGCACCAGCAGATGCTGCGACAGCGTCATCAGGAAAGTCAGCACGTGCTCGATCAGCACGATGGTGATGCCGCGGGCGGCGATCTTGCGGATCAGGCCGATGGAGGTTTCGATTTCCGGCTTGGTAAGGCCGGAGGCCGGCTCGTCGAGCAGGAGGATGCGTGGTCCCATGGCCACCGCCGTTGCCAGCATCAGGCACTTGCGGTCGAAGACCGACAGCTCTTCCGCCAGGCGGCCGAAATCCTTCTGCGCGATGCCGACGACGTCCAGGGCTTCGGCGGCTTTTTCGCGCTGCGCCTTCGGCGTCGCCTGCCGGCCGCCATAGGTGGCGCCGATCATGGCGTTTTCGAAGACGGTCAGCTTGTCGAAGCTGGTTTCGCGCTGAAAGGTGCGCGCCAGGCCCATGCGGGCGATGTCGTTGCCGGACTTGCCCTGGATCTCGGTGCCGTCGAGCAGCACCTTGCCGCGGTCGGGACCGAAAGGAATGCCGGTGATGGTGTTGAACAGCGTGCTCTTGCCGCTGCCGTTCGGGCCGGCAATGCCGAAGATCTCTCCGGCATTGACGCTGAAGGAGACGTCGTCCAAAGCCTTCAGCGAACCGAAGGCCTTGCCGACATTCCGGACGTCCAGAAGCGCCATGGCGACTTACTGCATCCAGGGCTGGGTCTTGAAGTCGCCGACCTTGTAGGCCTCCGGCGAAATCAGGGTGCGCTGGCCATCCCAGATCTGGAAGAAGGTGATCGGGATGTAGTCGTCGCCCTGCATGGCGAGGTGGGTCGCCGGGTCGAACTTCAGGCGGCCGGCAACGACCTGCTTGTCGGTCTCGCCGATGGCCTTCATGATCGCCTTGTGGTCGGAAGCGTCGCCGACCTTCTTCAGCGCGTCGGCATAGAGGTGGACGATCTCATACAGTGCCAGGCCGTAGGTGCCGCTCTCGACGCCGTACTTGTCCTTGAACTTCTTGGCGACTTCGTCGGCGCGCGGGTTCTTCGGCGAAACCAGCGGGCCGCCGAGCAGGTTGTAGATCACGCCGTTCGATTTTTCACCGGTCAGCTGCACGAATTCCGGAACGCTCGGCGCATATTGCAGGAAGACGAGGCTCTTGGTCGGCTGTTCCAGGAACTGGTTGAGGAACGAGGCGGAGTTGCCCGGCAGGTAGTCGGTGTTGATGACGAGGTCCGGGGTGTTTTCACGCACCTTGGCGAGGATCGAGCGCCAGTCGGTGACTTCGCCGAAGGGCACGAGTTCGTCGACGGTGATCGTCCAGCCCTTTTCGGTGAAGGTCTTCTTCATGCCTTCGGAAATGGTCTTGGAGTAGGCGTTGTCGGAAGAGATGATCGCCACCTTCTTGGTCGGCAGCGAAACCTTGCCTTCGGCGGCGAGCTTTTCGACGAACGAGGTCACATCGGTATTGTAGGCGTCGAAGGACGGCGTCCACGACCAGCAGCAGTCATATTTGGACGGATCGGGCGCGATGATGTCCTTGGTCTGCTGCGAGGTGGCGGCCAGCACGTAAGGCATTTCCGCCTCGGCCATGGCGTCGATCTCGAAGTTCGTCAGGCTGGCGTAGCCGGTCAGCATGAAATGCACGTCGGTGTCGCCGATCAGGCGCTCGACGGCGGAGGTAACGTTCCCAGCCGACATGTCCTTGACGTCGCCGACCGCGAGTTCCAGCGTGTTGCCGTCGATGCCGCCGGCGGCGTTGATCTCGTCGATGGCGAGCTGCGCGCCGCGCTGGTATTCCTGGCCGTCGGCGCTGGCCGGGCCGGTCAGCGGTGCGAGAAGGCCGATCTTGACGGTATCGGCATGCGCGGCTGCGGCGGCGCCGAGAGACAGTGCGGCCAGCATGGTGGCCGTTTTTGCATACCGCGTCAGGCGCTTGGTCAGTGATGTCGGGCTCATCCCGTATCCCCCTTAATTTTAGTGGTTATGGAAAAGTGGAAGTTCTTACAATTTACGCACACTCCGTATCTTTTGAAAAGAACATTTCATTGACGAGTCGTAAAAAAGGGCTAGTTTGTGAGCATGCAAATTAAATAAGCATCTGCTTTTGCAGCCACCTTTGGCCTGCGGCGGAAGAGGGAGATGGGGAATGAGCGTCAAGGAATACAGCCTGGAAACCAGCCATGGCACGATCGCGGTGCGCGAGAGCGAAGGCACGGGCGTTCCCGTCCTACTCGTGCATGGCAATTCCAGCGCCGGCGCGGTGTTCCGGAACCAGCTGGAAGGCGAGCTCGGCAAGACTTATCGCCTGATCGCGCCGGATCTTCCCGGCCACGGCAATTCCTCCGATGCCATCGACCCCGAGCGCAGCTACTGCATGGAAGGTTATGCCGATGCCATGGCGGAAGTGCTGCGGCTCCTGAATGTCGAGAAGGCCGTGGTCTTCGGCTGGTCGCTCGGCGGCCATATCGGCCTTGAGATGATCAAGCGGTTTCCCGGCATGCTCGGCCTGATGATCACCGGCACGCCGCCGGTCGCCCCCGACGAAGTCGGCCAGGGCTTCAAGCCGAGCAAGCATATGGGACTGGCCGGCAAGGAGCAGTTCACCGCCGAGGATGTCGAGAATTATGCCCGCAGCACCTGCGGCGAGCCGTTCGAAGCCTTCTTCCTCGATGTCGTCGGCCGAACCGACGGCCGGGCGCGGCGGATCATGTTCGAAAAATTCGCCGGTGGCACGGGGGACAACCAGAAGGAGATCGTCGCCACCGCCAAGGTGCCGCTCGCCGTGGTCAACGGCATCGACGAGCCTTTCGTCAACCTCGATTTCGTGTCGAAGGTCACATACGCCAACCTCTGGGAAGGCAAGACCCACGAGATCGCCCACTCCGGCCACGCGCCCTTCTGGGACAAGCCGGCGGAGTTCGATCCTTACCTCAAGCGCTTCGTCGCCGACGTTTCGGCCTGATTTTCAGGCTCTCAACGCGGCTGCCGGCGATTGCCGGTAGGCGAGAACGGCCGGCAGCGCCGCCAGCAGGGCGGCGAAGCCGAACAGAAGGGCGAGCGTCGCCAGATCGCTGCGTGCGAACGAGACCGGCAGCGTGATGCCGCTCTCGGCGGTGAACAGCCCCGACAGCACCTGCGCGGCGGCATAACCGATCAGGAATCCCAGCCCGATGCCGACGGCGATCAGCACGAAAAGCTCGCTCCAGACGATGGCGAAGACGGATAGCCGTGGGGCGCCAAAAGCCCGCAAGGCGCCGATCTGCCGCCGTCGCTGGCCGACATGGATGACGGTCACCAGGATCAGCGAGGCGGCAACGAGGCCCTGCGCGCCGCTGGCGACAGCGATGAGGATCCGCTTGGCATCGCCGAGCGTGGCGTAGAGATTGGTCAGCACCTCGCCGGGGAAGACCGCAAGCGTATTGCCCTGCCGGTATTCCTGCCGCAGGCGATAGGCATCGGCGATCGTCTTCGGCTTGACGAGTATGGCCGGCAGGCCAGGCGTGCCGGCGTCGAATGTTTCGTCGAGGGCGGCGTGGGCGTCGGCATGGTGGTCATGATCGTGGTCATGGCCGGCATGATCGGCTTCCGCATGCTCTCCGGCCGGTTTTTCGCCCTCGGCATGCGCTTCCGTTTCCGCCGCGTGATCGTGGTCCGCATGTTCTTCGGCGCCTTCGCCGAGGCCGTGGATATGCCAGACGGCCTGGATCGGCACCAGGATGGCGCGGTCCCAGGCGGTACCGGTCGGCTGCAGCTTGCCGGTGACGCGGTAGGCAAGTTCTGTGTGCGTGTGACCGCCCTCCAGCGGGCCGCCATGCATCGGCTTCACCTCGTCGCCGACGGAGAGCGTTACAGCGGAGCCGATCACGGCTTCGCCTTCGGCATCGAACATCTGCCCTTCGGCAAAACCGCCGGCCGTGTTGCCGATCAGCGCCGTCGTCGTGCCGACGATCGGATAGCCCTGAAAGGAATCGCCGAACCCGATCGGCGCGGCCCAGGCGACACGCGCGTCGGCGGCGAGCTTGGCGAGCACCTCACCCGGCATCAGCGGCAGGGGTGAAGCCTGCAGGAAAACGGAGGACAGGACGAGCTGCGTTTCGCTGCCCGCCGCGCCGATCACGAGGTCGAACTTGTCGGCGGCGCGGGCGCTGCCGAGGCGCAGCGATCGCTCCTGCAGCGTCACGGCAATGCCGAGCGCGGTCGCCAGCGCCACCAGCAGGATCACCACCAGCGATCCGAGCCAGAGACGTTTCAGATCGGCGAAAATGAAGCGGATCATGCCGGCACCTCGTCCCGTGCCGCTGCCGATGCGGCCTGCGTGTCGCCGACGATGCGGCCGTTCGCCAGTTCGATGCGGCGCGCCAGCCGCTGCGTCAGACGCGGATCGTGCGAGACGACGATCAGGGTGCTGCCTTCGGCTTCCGACAGTTCGAGCAGCAGGCGGCCGACGATCTCGCCGCTTTCCGGGTCGAGGCTGGCCGTCGGCTCGTCAGCGACGATCAGGCCGGGCCGGCGCAGCAGGGCACGGGCAACGGCAACGCGCTGCATTTCGCCGCGCGACATGGTTTCGATCTTCTGTTCGGGCCGGGAAAGGCCGGTGCGCTGCATCAGCGCACGGGCGCGGCCCACATGCTCCGCGGTTGCGACCCGCGCCAGCCTGGCAGGCAAGAGGATATTGTCGAGCGCCGAAAGGCCGGGAAACAGATGAAAATCCTGCATGACGAGGCCGACATTCGTGCCGCGCCAGCGGTCGCGGGCACTTTCGGAGAGTTTTGCAAGATCGGTGCTGCTCCAGTCGATCCGGCCGTTGCGGACGGCTTCCAGGCCGGTGACGATGTTGACGAAGGTGCTCTTGCCCGAGCCGGAAGCTCCGGTTACCGCGACGCGTTCGCCAGCTGAAATGCCGAGCCGGTCGATGACAAGCACCGGCGACAGCAGGCCGGGATAAGAGATGGCGATCTGGTTGAGGTTCAGCGTCAGCATCGGGGTCAGACCGTCGCATAACTGGCCTGCCGCAGGCGCAGCAGGCTGAGGAAGCCGGTCTCCGGATCGGTCCAGGAGCCCATTTCAAGCGTGCCGCGCACCTCGATCGGGGCGCTTGGCTGCACGAAGGTCTGCTTTTCCCCGAGGTAGACGACGACGATATTGTCCGGCCAGTCGGCATCGGTGGAGCAGAACGGGCAGATCGACATCGGGATCTCCGTCAGCACGAAAAAGGCGGCTTCTGCCTTCAGCGGCGGCGCCATGAAACCGCGGATGGCGACTTGCCTGCCGGTGAGTTGCTTGACCTTGTCGGAAAATTCGAGGCCGAGCACGCCGAACTTGCTGTAGAGCTCGTTGAAGCCGAGCGTTTCGGCAGCACGGGCAGCCGACGATCCGAACATCGCGGCGGCGCCGGCAAGCACAAGCGTCTGGCGGCGGGTGAGAAACGGAATGGTCCGGTCTGGGGTGCGCATGACGACCTCCGGTCTGGCGGCATTCCATCGCGAAACGCCTTGAAACGGAAACGATCCGGACAGCGTGAGTTGCCCGGATCGCGATGTCAAAAAGCTTACTGCGTCTGCTTTACGCCGAGTGCGAAGGTGTCGGCGAGGACACGGTAGACGTCGCTCTGCTCCATGTAACCCTTGAAGCCTTCCGAGCCGGGGCCGGTCGACTGCAGGACGATGTCGTCGACGGCGTGCACGCCGCTGTCGCCTTCCTTCGGAATGTTGCCCTGGACGAAGACTGCGCCGGGGACATCCTTGTAGGCTTCGTTGGCGATGTATTCCTTCTTTTCGTTCTGAACGGCCGGAACGAACGGACCGTCAAGCTTCGGGCGGAAGGTTTCGTAGTGGTCCGGGCCATTGTTGGCGCTCAGGAACAGGCGGCGGGTCACGTCGATCTTGTCGGGATAACCGTCACCGTTTTCGTCGGTGTAGTTCGGAAAGCCGGCGGAAGCGTAGGTGCCGACCTTCTCGCGCATCTCGGTGCCTTCCTTCTCGTCATCGACGGTGCCGATGATAGAGACGCCGTGGGTGTGGTCGCCGGTGACGACGATCAGCGTGTCGGGGTTCTTTGCGGCGAATTCGCGGGCGACGCCGATCGCCTGGTCGAATTCGATCGTGTCGACGACGGCGCGATCCCAATCGAGCGGATGGGACATCTTGTCGATATTGGCGGCTTCGACCATCAGGAAGAAGCCTTCCGGGTTCTTCGACAGTTCGCCGAGCGCGGCCTTGGTCATGTCGACGAGGCCCGGCTGGTTCGGGAACTTCTCGACGGTGCCCTTCTTGAGGAATTCGCGGTCGAGCGTCGAATCCATGTTGCCGGTGTGGAACAGGCCGAGGATCTTGCCGGTGTTGGTGCCGGCCGCCTTCTCAAGCTCGGCCTTGTCGGTTGCCAGCGTGTAACCGGCGTCCTGGAAGAGCTTGATGTAGTCCTTGTCGTCCTTGCGCTTCGAGCCGGGCGTATCCTTGCCCAGGAAGTAGGCGGAACCGCCGCCGAGCAGCACGTCCGGCTTGACGTCGAGCAGCATGCCGACGATCTCGGCCTTGTCGCCGCGCTTGCGGGTATGGGAAACGACGGCAGCCGGGGTGGCGTCTTCGACTTCGGCCGGCGAAACGATGCCGATCGACTTCTTCGTCTGGCGACGCAGGGCTTCGGCAAAGGTCTCGACCTTCGGGTCGTCGAGGCTGTCCGGCGTCCGGTCGGCATAGACGCCCAGCGCGTTCACGGCCGTCTTGTGGCCGGTCATGTAGGCGGACATGGTGTTGGCGCTGTCGGTGGCGACGGCATCGGTGGCCGAGGTGCCGACGAAGGCCATGCGGTCCATCTCGTCCATGTTCAGGCGACCGTTCGCCTTGCCTTCGGTCATGCCCTTGGACATGATACGGGCGGCGGTGCGGTGGGCAACGGACAGGCCGTCGCCGATCAGGAAGATGATGTTCTTGGCTTTCGGGGTTTCCGAGGTGCCGTAAACGTCCCAGGTTACCGACTTGGTTTCGGAGCCGGCGGATACTTCGATCTTGTAGGCGCCGGCATTGGCGATCGTCAGGCCGCGGAGAACGAGGGCCGAACCGAGGACCTTGTCCTCCTTGCCCTTTTCTTCGGCGACGAATTCCGGCTCGGAACCGAACACGGCCTTGTAGTCTTCACCGTTGACGGTGACCTTGACGTCTTCCGGCTTGACGACGGAATTGAACTCGACCTTGAAGTCGAAGGGCGAGCCGGTCAGGACCGTGGCGCGGTCGAGCGGATAGATGGTCGTCGCCTGGGCGGCGCCGGCGAGAAAGGTCGTGGCGATGAGAGTCGCGAACAGATTGCGCATGAGAGCCTCGCTGTTTGAGCAGAGTGAAAAGGCGAGGTCTCGATAGCCCCGGGGTATGACAGAGGCATGACGGCGGCGGCGAGAGGGGCATGCTTGCCGCATGCGCCCGATATTGATAGAGAAGCCACATGCGGGGGCGCATTCAAGGGCTAGAACAAGGCCTGTGGAGGCATGCCAACGCACCGATGATGCGCGCCAAAAATGCCGGCATCCTCGGGCAATCGTCTCGATCATGCAGCGGCGTCCGGCTTCGTTCCGCAGGCGCCGGGGTTCCGGAGTTCATTTGAAACGCCTCTTCGATTTCACGGTGGCATTGGCAGCGGCTGTCGTCCTCCTCCTGCCCATCATCGTCGTCGCGCTCGTCGTACGCTTCACCTCGCCGGGACCGGTGCTCTACTGGTCCGAGCGGGTCGGGCGGAACAACCGTATCTTCCGCATGCCGAAATTCCGCAGCATGCGGATCGATACGCCGCAGGTTGCGACGCATCTCCTGGCCGATCCGGCAACCTACCTTACGCCGGTCGGCTCGCTCCTGCGCCGCTCAAGCCTGGATGAATTGCCGCAGCTCTGGTCGATTCTTGCGGGCGACATGAGTTTCGTCGGGCCTCGCCCGGCCCTGTTCAACCAGCACGACCTGATCGCGCTCAGGACCGAACGCGGCGTTCACGTCCTGACACCCGGCCTGACCGGCTGGGCACAGATCAACGGTCGCGACGAGCTTTCCATTCCCGAAAAGGTCCGGCTGGACGAAGATTACCTGCGCCGCCGCTCCTTCATGTTCGACCTGCAGATCCTGTTCATGACCTTCTTTCGCGTCGCGGGGCGCTATGGTGTGGCGCATTGACGGGATGGCTGCGGCTTTTCGGTCGCTCCGGTGAAAATTCGGCTGACTTCATCTTGGATTCAGCTGCGCCGACGCAATTTAAACGGGATGGAGGCGTTGTGTCGCTTGCTGGAGCCGTGGGAAAGGCCGATAAAGGCCGCTTGTCGGTGGGGGGCAGGCCGGGCAGTGCCTTTGTTTTCAGCAGTTCCGGCCTGGCCGAACAGTCATACGAGTAGAATTGCATGCCTGCGGAGATCTATGTTGCGCCGTTCCTGGCTTTGCCGCGCTTTATAAAGCGCCTGCTCGCCGTTTCCGTCGATGCCAGCCTGTGCGTGATCACGGTCTGGCTGGCCTATTGTTTCCGGCTGGACGGCTGGGTGGCATTGAGCGGCATCCAGTGGCTGCCGGTCGCCGTGTCGCTGATGCTGGCGCTGCCGATCTTCGTCGTCATGGGCCTCTACCGGGCGATCTTCCGTTATGCCGGCTGGTCGGCCTTCATGACCGTCATCAAGGCGGTCGCCATCTACGGCCTGATCTTCATCACCCTGTTCACGGCGATCAGCGTTCCCGGTGTGCCGCGCACCGTCGGCCTGTTGCAGCCGCTTCTGCTTCTGATCGCCATCGGCCTGTCGCGCATGTTCACCCGCTACTGGCTGGGGGATTCCTATCATCGGCTGCTGCGCCGCAATTCGATGTCCAAGGTGCTGATCTACGGCGCCGGCAATGCCGGCCGGCAGCTTGCCGGCGCGCTCGCCAACAGTCTGGAGTTGAAGGTCGTCGGTTACCTCGACGACGACCGCAAGCTGCAGGGCTCGATCATGGGTGGCCTGCCGATCTATAACCCCGACGATTTGCCAAGCCTGGTTCATGCGTTCGATATCGGCGATATCCTGCTTGCCGTTCCCTCGGCCAGCCGCAACCGGCGCAACGACATTCTCGACAACATCCGCAAGGCCAAGGTCAACGTCCGCACCCTGCCGGACCTGACGGCGCTGGCGCAGGGGCTGGTGACGGTGTCGAACCTGCGTGAACTCGATATCGAGGACCTGCTGGGCCGCGATACGGTCGAACCGCGCCGGGATCTCCTGGAGAAAAATATCCACGGCAAGACCGTTCTCGTCACCGGCGCCGGCGGTTCCATCGGCGGCGAGCTCTGCCGGCAGATCATGAAGATCGGCCCGGCGACGTTGCTCCTGGTGGAGCAGAGCGAATTCGCGCTCTACGAAATCCAGGCGGAACTGACGAAGATCTGCGAAGGCCGCGACATCCGCATCGTGCCGGTGCTTGCCTCGGTGCGCGACGGCGAGCGTTTCCGGCAGATCCTCGAGGCGTGGCGCCCCGAAACCATCTATCATACCGCCGCCTACAAGCATGTACCGCTGGTGGAATACAATCCGGCCGAAGGCATCCGCAACAATGTCATGGGCACGGTCACCGCCGCGCTGGCGGCGCGTGACGCCGGCGTTTCCGATTTCGTGCTGATCAGCACCGACAAGGCCGTGCGCCCGACCAACATCATGGGCGCCAGCAAGCGGCTGGCCGAGATGGCGCTGCAGGCGCTCGCCGCCGAACGGGCCGAAAACGGCACGGCGACGACCTTCACCATCGTCCGTTTCGGCAACGTGCTGGGCTCGTCCGGCTCGGTGGTGCCGCTGTTCCGCCAGCAGGTGCGCGAGGGCGGGCCGGTGACGCTGACCCATCCGGATATCACCCGCTATTTCATGACGATCCCGGAAGCTTCTCAGCTGGTCATCCATGCGGGCGCCA